>Ga0207428_10000035_pt1 | contig 229100 bp, 231 predicted proteins | sample RhiMethybrSRZTD1_FD_187600 | JGI IMG/M metagenome (GOLD analysis project Ga0207428, IMG submission 187600) | Populus rhizosphere microbial communities from Tennessee, USA - Rhizosphere MetaG P. TD hybrid SRZTD1 (SPAdes) (version 3) | ecosystem: Host-associated > Plants > Roots > Rhizosphere >...
AGCCCCGCCTCGCGGCCGCTGATCTAGTCGCCGTCGTGCGTCGCCAACGGCGGTCGGGCGGCCGCTTCGGCGGGCATCGCGTCGAGCCCGCCGACGTTCAGCCACACGCGGACGGTCGTGCCCCGATTGGGCTCGCTCTCGATCTTGAGCTGGCCGCCGTGGGCGAACACGAGGTGCTTTACGATCGCGAGGCCGAGACCGGTGCCGCCGAGCTCGCGCGATCGGGCCTTGTCGACCCGATAGAACCGCTCGGTGATCCGCGGCAGATCGGTCGGCGGGATGCCGATGCCGGTGTCGATCACGTCGATCTCGACCCAGCCATCAGCCGGGTTCTGCACCGTCACGGTGACGTGGCCGCCCTCGGGCGTGTACTTGACCGCGTTGTCGACCAGGTTGATCAGGATCTGAACGAGCCGGTCGCGATCGGCCAGCACGGGCGGCAGATCGCGCGGCATGCGGCTCCGCAGCGCCACGTTGCCGCTCTTGGCCTTGGGCCCGATGATCGCCAGCACCGCGTCGACGGCCTCGTCGAGCCGCGTCGGCCCGAGCTTGAGCGCCACCCGGCCGAGCTCGATGTTCGACAGATCCATCAAGTCGTTGAGCAGCCGCCCGAGCCGCTCGGTGTGCCGGAACACGATCTCCAGGAAGCGCCGCGCGTTCTCCTGCTCCTCGAGCGCGCCGCTCAAGAGCGTCTCCAGGTAGCCCTGGATCGCGGTCAGCGGCGTGCGCAGCTCGTGCGAGACGTTGGCCACGAACTCCGTGCGTACCTGCCCGAGGCGGCGCAGCTCGGTCACGTCGTGCAGCACCATGACGACGCCGACCTCGCTTCCGCCCAGGCGCAGCGGCACCGCGTTCACCTGCACGCGCCGCTCGACCGGGCTCGCCAGCCTGAGCTCGCGATGCGACACGCTGCCCTCGTCGTCCGTGCGCCCCTCGCGGAAGGCCTCGTGCAGCTCGGTGTTGCGGATCACCTCGAGGAACGGCTTGCCCTCGCCGCGCGTCGCATCGAGGCCGAACATCGACCGCGCGCGCTCGTTCATCAACAAGATGATGTCGCGGCCGTCGACGGCGATGACGCCCTCGATCATGCCGTCCAGGATCGCGGTGGCCTTCGCCTGCTCGTGCCCGAGGTCGTCGATTTTCTCGCGCAGCCGGGCCGCCAGACCGTTGAGCGCGCGGCCGAGCGCGCCGATCTCGTCGGGCGAGCGGATCGGCGCCCGCACCGTGAAGTCGCCCTCGCTCATCTGATGGGCGATCGTCTGCATCTGCACGACGGGCTGGGTCACGCGGCGCGCCACGAACAGACCGATCCCGAAGGCGACCGCGAGCGCCACCAGAGCGCCCACGAGCATCACGCCGTGGATCGTGGCGTACGACGACGTCACCGCCGCCACCGGCAGCGCCACCCGGATGACGCCGACGACGCGTCCGCCGTCCGCAATCGGCAGCGCCACGTAGAGGAGCGAGGCACGGACGGTGGCGCTAGCCCGCCGGTCGCGTCCGATGCCGCCGGCAAGGGCCGCCAGCACCTCCCGGCGCTTTCCGTGATTCTCCACGCGCGGCAGGTCCTCCACGGCCACGTCTGAGTCGCCGAGCACCCGCCCATCGGCGGCGATCACAGTGACGCGCGACGCGGTCGGCCGCGCGCCCCGCAAAGCGAACGCCCGGAACGCAGCGGGCGAGGCGTCGCGTACGATCAGGTCGCGGGCCTCGTCGTGCAGGAGCCGGCCGATGCTGACCAGGCGCGCCTCGAGCGTGTCCACCGCGAAGGCTTCGAGCGCGCGATTCAGATAGAGTCCGGCGATGACGATCGTGATGGCCACGAAGCCGACGAGCGTCACGGTGAGCTTGCGCGCGATGCTGCGACGGAGAAAAAGGACGAACGCCTGAATCACGGCTGGCCCACCTCGAATCGGTAGCCGACCGATTTGACCGTCGCGATCAGGCCGCCGGCGTCGCCCAGCTTGGCCCGCAGCCGCCTGACGTGCACGTCGACCGTGCGCGACTCGATCGCGTCGGCGCGCACGTAGCCCCACACGCGGTTCAGCAGGTATTCTCGCGAGAGGACGCGCCCGGCCGCCTCCAGGAGCGCTTGCAGGAGATCGAACTCCTTCGGGGTCAGCACGATGGCGTGGCCGTTCAGGCTCACGGCGTGCCGCGCGGGGTCGAGCGTGATGGGTCCCGCGGAGAGCACGGGGGTCGCCGCGTCCGGGTGCGAGCGACGCAACACCGCGCGCACTCGGGCCACGAGCTCCTTGGGCGAGAACGGCTTGACCACGTAGTCGTCGGCGCCGACCTCGAGCCCGACGATCCGGTCGACCTCGTCGGACTTCGCCGTGAGCATGATGATCGGCAGGGCGGCGGTGGCGTTATCGCGGCGCAGCCGCCGGCACACCTCGAGGCCGTCGAACTCGGGCAGCATGAGATCGAGGACCACCAGATCGGGCACCGACGTCTTCACTTCCCTCAGCGCGTCCGCACCGCTGGTGGCCGTGCGGCAGCGGAATCCGTCGCGCTCGAGATGCAGCACGACGAGGCGGCGGATGTCCGGCTCGTCCTCGACGACGAGAACCTCGCGGGCCATCGCCTACTGGCGACAGACCCTGAAGTTCGCGTAGTCCCCCTGCGCCGTCGAGCTCGTGTCGTCTGCGTCAGTCAGCACGGCGATGCCGGCGGGCTTGGGTGTCTCCTTCACGTCGAAGTATTTCCTGTAGTCGTCGCGGGCGTTCACGCGCTCTTCGACCCACTCACCCTTCTTTTCCGGCGCCCCGCTGCGCAGTATGCGGACCTGCGTCAGCCCCATGTTCGAGTCGAGCCGTGTGCCGACCGGGACCTTCTCGCTCCAGATGTATTTCACCGCCTTCGGCCCGCGCACGCGCGAATAGGGCACGAGCAGGTACACGGCCAGCGCGCTGTCGTTGGTCTTCGACTCGCGCTCGTCGCCGCCCTTTGGAAACTCCCGCGGCCGCCAGGACCACACCAGCATCGGATAGGCATCCAGGTCCCACTCGTACTCTTTGGCGGCCTGAATGCCCAAGTCCTTGGCCGTCGCGCGCAGGAAGCGCAGCCCCGATTCCTCGGCGACCTTATAGACGTCCTTGCCGGCGTCCTTGCGAACCTTCCAGTCGGGCGGCAGATCGCCGACCTTGGCCTTCGAAAAGTCCTCGATGGTCTTGCAGTCGGACTGCGCCGCGGCACGAGCAACCAGGAGGGCAAGCACGAGGCAGGTCGTGGCGATCAGGGGCAGCAGCCGCGGCGTGACCCGCTTGCGGTCGCTAAACGCAGGGTCGGCGTGTGCCATGCCTGAAGGCTAGCACACGCCGACTCCCGAGGTACCAGCGCCGGTTAGCGCCGGAACTGCTTCAGGATATTGTGCGCGATCTGGTACGCGTCCCAGAACTCGTTGTCAGCGCGCCAGTAGTGGCCGTGGCAGAGCGCCGACTTGCCGTTGTCGAATTCGTCCTCGGCGCGCAGGTACCGCCTGTCGCTGCCGCCGACCTTGGCCTTCGCCTTACCGAGCTCGGACTGAGCCTCGGCGTACATCTTCAGGCTGATTCGGAGCTTGTAGTCGTGCCACCAGGGGTTCTTGCGCTCGGCCACCTTGTTCTGCCAGTCCTTGATCTTCTCGTCGCAGGTGGCAGGCGGCTGCGAGGCCCGCGTGAACGTCGCGATCACGCTCTTGGCCGCGTTCATCGTCACGTTGCAGAGGCCGGTCCCCGAGCAGGCGCCGGCCCATTTCACGAACTTGGACCCGGGGGCGGCCGAGTGCGTCACGCCCACCTGGGCACCCGAGTTGTACTTACCCGTCGCCGACCACGGGTTGGCCGTGAGCGAGCCGGATCCGTCGCCGTCCTTCGACAAGGTCAGCTGATACTGCGCGGGCGGCGGTGGCGCCGTCGCCGTAAAGGTTGCAGTCACGCTCTTGGACCCGTCCATCAACACGCTGCACGGGTTGGCGGTGCCGGTGCAGGCGCCCGCCCAGCTGCTGAACTGCGAGCCCGTGCTCGGCGTCGCTGCCAGCGACACCGACGTACCGTGGTTGAACGTGCCGCCGGAGGGATTGACCGTCCCGGACCCGGTCGTCGACACGGTCAAGGTGTACTGCTTCAAGGTGAAGGTCGCGGTCACGGTCTTGGCCGCGTCCATCGTCACGCTGCAGCTGCTACCGTTCGCCGTGCAGCCCGACCAGCTCGTGAACACCGAGCTCGCGGCCGGCGAGGCCGAGAGCGTCACGGTCGTGCCGTGGTTGTACGTGCCACCCACGGGGTTGAGCGAGACCGTCCCGGAGCCGTTCCCGGCATTCGACACGGTCAAGGTGTACTGCTTCAAGGTGAAGGTCACGGTCACGGTCTTCGGCCCGTCCATCGTCACGGTGCAGGTGGCACCACTCTGCTGTGCGCAGCCCGACCAGCTGGTGAACACCGAGCTCGCGGCCGGTGAGGCCGAGACCGTCACCATGGTGCCGTGGTTGTACGTACCGCCCGTGGGGTTGAGCGAGAAGGAACCGGACCCGTTCCCGGCACTCAACACGGTCAACGCGTACTGCTTCAACGCGAAGTTCGCGGTCACGGTCTTGGCCGCGTCCATCGTCACGGTGCAGGTGTTGCTGCCGCTCGCGGTGCAGCCCGACCAGCCCGTGAAATTGGACGCCGAGTTCGGCGTGGCCGTGAGCGTCACCACGGTTCCCGCTGCATACGTCCCATTTGTCGGCATCGGATTGGCCGTGACCGACCCGAAGCCGTTCCCACCGGTCAGCACCGTCAGCACGAACTGAGGCGGCGGCGGGGCCGGCCGCGCGCCCGCAACGAACGATCCGAACACCATCGGATTCGCGCCGACTGATACGGCCTGCAGCACCGTGTTGGTGGCCGCGTCGAGCATGGTCACGGTGCGGTTGCCCGAGTTGCCGACGTAGACGCGCGTGCCCAGCGGGTCGACCGCGACACCGAAGGGCGAGGTGCCCATCGGCCGGTAGATGACGGTGTACGGAGGCGTGGTGCTCATCACGGCCAGTCGGTTCTCACTGGCGATCGGGGCATACACGACCGCGCCCGAGGGGCTCACCGCGATGCCGCCCGGATTGAACCCGGCGTCGTTGCCCGACGTGCTGACGACCACCGGCGTGAACGTCTGTTGGGCGAACGAGGTCGCCACGTCGATGATCGCGACCGTCAAGTCGCCGTTGGTGTCGCCGTACGACACGTAGAGGCGCGAGCCCGAAGGATCGGCCGCGATGCCCATCATGAGGGTGAAGTTGAGGAAGAGTCCGGGTACCGAGTTGTCGGTCACGCTGATGACTTCACCCGTGGCGAGGTCGACCGCCCACACGCCCCCGGCGGCCACGACGATGCCGGCCAGCTGCCTGGGCGTATTGGGCGGAGGCGTGAGCGTATTGATCACGGTGTTGGTGGCGGTATCGATCACCGCGACCTTTCCGTTGTTGTTGGCGACATAGACCCGCGACCCGTCTTCGTTCACCGCCACGCCGGTCGGCTGTCCGTCGATGCCGACCGTGATCTTGGTCACCTCGGTCAGGCTCGCCGTATCGATGACCGACACGGACGGAGCTCCCGTATCGAACATGTTGGAGTTCGCGACGTACGCGCGCGTCCCGGTCGGGTTCACCGCGATGCCGAACGGCTGCGCGCCGACGCCGATGTGGTTCGGCGGCGTCGTGAGCACAGTCGTGCCGTCGATGACGGTCACGCTGGCGCCGCTCAGATTCGAGATGTACGCGAACGGATCGGCACCCGCCCCCGACGCGGTCAGCAACAGGGCAAGCGCTACGAGCGCAGCGAGTATTCCGGAAACACCTTTCGTTCCGGAAAATCCCTTGGGGAGCGGGCATTTAGTCTTCATGACCTCAGACGAATGCAGTGGCGATGCCACCGATGAGAAGCGAGGCCGGTCGAGTGGATATGCGCGGAGTTAGCGGAGCGCGCGAGTCAGAACGGCAGGGCGAAACGGCAGCAACTAACGAAATCCGTCACGTGATTTTCGGAAAGATCCGGCCAGTGGAGCGAACGCGACCGTTTGCAGCGACCCGAAACGCGTCAGCGGCCGCGGCGCCACCAGTGATGGACGAGGTTGTCGACGACCTCGCCGAGCTGACCGATCGTGCGGCACTCGCGCACGAAGTCGCACGACGGCGCGTAGAGCGGCATCACGCTGTCGCCGATCCCCCAGCCCCACTGGCCTTCCGGATTGAGCCAGATGATGCCCTTCACGCGCTCGCGCATGAGACGCAGCGCCCACGCCTGCGGATCGTTGTAGTTGTTGCGCGCGTCGCCGAGCATGAGGATCGTCGTCTTGCGGTCGAGCGACTCGAGCTCGGTCTTCGTGAAGCGGCTGAACGCGAACCCGAAGTCCGATCGGCAGTGATAGTCGACGGGCGCGCCCTTCAGCGCCCACTCGATCGCGCGCTCGACCGGATACGTGTTGAAGGCCTGCGTCACCTCGGCGATCTCGGACACGAACACGTAGGAGCGCACGCGGCTGAAGCACTCCTGCAGGCTCCAGACGAGCTGCAGCATGAAGCGCGAGGCGTTGCGCACCGAGTCCGACACGTCGCAGATCGTGATCAGCTTGGGCTTCTCGCGGTGCCGGCGCTTGAGGAAGATCTCCATCGGGATGCCGCCGTACTGGAGGCTCTTGCGCGTGGTGCGCCGCGAGTCCAGGCGCCCCTTGTGCTCCTGCCGCTGACGCATCGCCAGGGCGTCCTTGATCTTGCGCGCCAGCCGGGCGACCACGTTCTTCATCTGGGCGATCTCGTCCGGGGTCAGCGCGAACAGCGGCTTATCGGCGAGCACCTCGCGCGTGAGCTTTTCGCCCTGACGATACGCGCGGCGCTCAAGCTCGCGCTCGACGTGCTGGCGGATCATGCGCTTGAACGCCTCGAGCCGGAGCTCGAGGTAGTTCCGGATGCGGGCGAGCTGGCCGGGGTCGAGCCCGCGCTCCTCCAGCGCCTTCATGATGCGCTCGAGATCGCCTTCGATCGCCGACCAGTCGAACTTGTCCGAGATCCGGCGCGAGAAGAAGCCGACCTGCAGGAAATACATGAGCCGCTCGAGCCCGGCGTTCTGGCCGCCCGAGCGGATGGCCATCTCCATCTCGCTCCCCTGCCCACGCATGAGCAGCTCGGTCAGATCGTCGAGGTCCAGGTCCTCGTTGGCCATCAGGTCATCGAGCATGTCCTGGACGCGCGGATCCTCCGGACCCAGCGCCTTCTTGAGCCCTTCGCCGAGCGCCTGTAGATCGAGGAAGTAGAGATTGAACAGGCGATCGAAGGTCGGATGATCGCGGTATTCCTTGATCAAGGTCGCGGCGAGCGTGGCCTTGAACGTCTCGCGATCGGATAATCCCACTTCCGCGCTGGCGGCCAGCGCGTCGAGCGCCTCCGACGGCGAGATGCGGATCTCGGCGCGGCGCAGATCGCCGATGAACTCGAGGATTCGCTGGTCCAGGGGGCTAGTCCGCCAGGACCTTGTCGAGCGAGCCCTTGACGCGCTCGAGGTCCTTCTCGTGCTTGACCAGCATCGTCAGGGTCGACTCGACGATGGCCGGGTCGAGCTCGCGCGCGTTCAGGATGACGAGCGAGCGCGCCCAGTCGAGCGACTCCGAGACCGAGGGCAGCTTGCGGAGATCCATCGCGCGGATCTTCTGGACCGCGGCGACGACGGACCGCGCGAGCTGATCGGGAATCTCGGGCACCTTCAGCCGGATGATCTGCAGCTCGTCCGCCGGCGCCGGGAAATCGATGAACAGGTGTAGACACCGCCGCTTGAGCCCATCCGAGAGCTCGCGGGCGTTGTTCGAGGTGAGCACGACCAGCGGGATGTGCTTGGCCCGCACGGTGCCGAGCTCGGGCACGGACACCTGGAAGTCGGAGAGCACCTCGAGCAGGAACGCCTCGAACTCCGGCTCGGCCTTGTCGATCTCGTCGACCAGCAGCACGACCGGTTGCTCGGCCTGGATCGCCGAGAGCAGCGGCCGCGGCGAGAGGAAGCGATACGAGAAGAACGCGTCCTCCTGTCCGGAGATCTTCGCCACCGCGTCGGGCAGCGACGGCGCGTCGGCGATCAGCTCACCGATGCGCTCGCGCAGGAGCTGGGTGTAGAGGAGCTGCTTGGCGTACTTCCACTCGTAGAGCGCCTTGCCCTCGTCGAGCCCTTCGTAGCACTGCAGACGAATGAGCGGCCGGGACGTAATCTCCGAGAGCGTCTTCGCCAGCTCGGTCTTGCCGACGCCCGCCGGCCCCTCGATCAGCACGGGCCGACCCATGCGCGCGGCCAGGAACACGACGGTGGACACACGGCGGCTCGCGATGTACCGGGCGTCCCTGAACCGTTGCTGGACCTCCTCGACGGACTCGAACATGATGGCTCCCTTGCTGCTGAGTTTCGGCCATTGTAGCAGGCATTTCGCGACCCCGAGGCCCGCCGACCGGACGTGTACAATGCCACATGCATGACGCCGACCGCTACCATCGGCTGCAGCTCGTCCTCGCGCTCGTCGGCCTGGCGCTCTCGCTCGCGTACCTGCTCGCCCTGATCGCGGCCGGCGCCGGACATGCGCTGGCGCGCGCGGCCGCGAGCGTCACGCCGGCGCGATGGGTTCAGGTCGCGCTGGTCGCGCTCGCCGTCGCGGTCGGTCAAGGCGCCCTCGGGCTTCCGCTCCGCCTGATCCGGGGCTACTGGCTGCCGCGGCGCTTCGGACTCCTGCACCAACCTCTGGCCGGCTGGCTCGGCGATCAGGTGAAGGCCGCCCTGATCGGCGCGGCGCTCGGGCTCGCGGCGATCGAGATCGTCTACGCGCTGCTCGCGCTGACGCCTCGCTGGTGGCTCATCACCGCAGCGGTGTTCTTCGCCGCTCAGATCGCGATGACGGCCGTCCTACCGATCTGGATCGTTCCGCTGTTCTATCGACTGACCCCGCTGGCCGACGGCGACCTGCGCGATCGTCTGCTGGCACTGGCGCGGCGGGCCGGCGTCGAAGCGATCGGCGTCTACGTCGCCGACCAGTCGCGGAAGAGCCGCACCGCGAACGCCGCGGTCGTCGGGCTGGGCCGCACGCGGCGGATCATCCTGTTCGACACGCTGCTCGCGGAGTTCGCTCCCGAGGAGATCGAGTCGGTGCTGGCTCACGAGCTCGGTCACCATGCCCACGGTGACATGCGCCGCGGCCTCCTCGTGAACGGAGCGCTGACCCTGGTGACGGCGTGGCTCGCGGCCCGCGCGCTCGACGCCGGCGTCGGGCTGCTGGGCCTCGCGGGAGCGGCCGATCCGGCCGGCATCCCGTGGCTCGTGCTGGTGGCGCTCGTGCTGGGGCTCGTGCAGATGCCGCTCGCCAACGGCTTCTCGCGCTGGATCGAGCGCCAGGCCGACGACTTCGCGCTGGCCACCACCGGCAACGCGCGAGCGTTCGTGGGCGCGATGGAGCGGCTCGCCGGCCTGAATCTCGCCGAGCGCCGTCCGAGCCGGCTCAAGGAGATCGTCCTCTACTCACATCCGGCGCTCGATCGGCGGATCGCGCGCGCGGCGGCGGCCGCCGCCAACCCAGGAGGTGTCGCATGACCAGCCACCGCGCCGCGCTCCGCGCGCTCGTCGCCGGCAAGCAGGGTCTCGTCGTCCCCGGCGCCTACGACGGCATCTCGGCCCGCCTGGTGCAGGACGCCGGCTACCCGGCCGTCTACATGACGGGCTACGGCACCGCCGCCTCGCGGCTCGGCCTGCCCGACCTCGGGTTCGCCGGGCTCGGCGAGATGGCCGACCACGCGCGCAATCTGGCGGCGGTTCTCGACGTGCCGCTGATCGCCGATGCCGACACCGGATACGGCAACGCGCTGAACGTCCGCCGGACCGTGCAGACGTACGAGGCGGCCGGCGTGGCGGCGCTCCACATCGAGGACCAGATCACGCCCAAACGGTGCGGCCACCTCGCCGGCCATCAGATCGTGCCGCGCGGGGAGTTCGTGGGAAAGATCCGTGCCGCGGTCGAGGCGCGCACCGACCCGGACATGATGATCATCGCGCGCACCGACGCGATCTCGGCTGTCGACTTCGACGAGGCGCTGCGCCGCGGGGAGGCCGCCGCGAAAGCCGGCGCTGACGTGCTCTTCATCGAGGCGCCGCGCACCGAGGCGCAGGTGGAGCGCATCGCCCGCGCCTTCGACACGCCGCTGCTCTACAACTACGCGCCCGGCGGCCGCTCACCGCTCTTGCCGTTCGCGCGCCTGCGCGAGCTCGGCTTCGCGATTATCCTGCTCCCGGTCGACACCTTGCTGGTCGCCGTACGGGCGATGCGCGCGTTCCTCGCCCAGGCGAAGGCGCGCGACGACGTCCGCTCGCTCGCAGACCTGTACATGCCGTTCGGCGAGTTCAACGAGCTGATCGGCGTCAGCGCGCAGCTGGCGCTGGCGGAGCGCTACCGGGACGACGCCCGCTCGGCGACGTAAGCGGCCAGCGCGGGCTCCCAGGGCCGAAGATCGTCCTCGCCGAGCGCGGCGAGGTGGGCGTGGCCGAGCACCGAATAGGCGGGCCGGCGAGCCTTGGCGCCGTACTCCGCGGCGGTCACGGGCGAGATGTTCGCGGAGACGCCGGCGAGCTCGAGCGCGCGCCGTGCGAAGTCATACCAGCTCACCTGTCCCGCATTGGTCAGGTGGTAGATCGGGTGGGCGACCTTCGGCAGAACCTTCCAGACCTTGCGCGCGAGATCGAGGGTGTAGCTCGGGCACAGCACCTGATCGGACACGACGCGCAGCGCGCGGCCCTCGCCGGCCAGGCGCAGCATCGTCTCCACGAAGTTCCCCTTGCCCTTCCCCTGAAAGCCGGCGAGGCCGAAGAGCCCGCACACGCGAAAGATCACCGCGCGCTGGCAGCGCTCGAGCGCCAGCCGCTCGCCGGCGAGCTTCGATTCGCCGTAGACGCTGATCGGCCGCGGCGGGTCGGTCTCGACGTAGGGCGCTTGCTTGGCGCCGTCGAAGACGTAGTCCGTCGAGAAGTGCACCAGCCGCGCGCCGGCCGCCCGGCAGACGTCGGCCAGCGTGCCAACCGCCTCGGCGTTCAGCGCGAACGCGCTCGCGCCGTCGTCCTCGGCTCGATCGACCAGATTGTAGGCGGCGGTGTTGAGCACGCACGTCGGCCGCAGCGCCTCGAGCACCGCGCGCGTGCGCGCGGCGTCGCGGATGTCGACGTCGCGCGTGCTGAGGGGCACGAGCTCACCGTGGAGGTCGAAGGTCCGGACGAGATCGGAGCCGAGCTGCCCGGTGGCGCCGATGACGACGTAGCGCTCGCCGGACGCGTCGTCGCGGCGCGCTGAGCCAGTCACATCAGCTGGAGCTGGTCGAGATGGCGAGCGCGACGAGGTGGTCGAGATGCCGGATGTCGAAGGGTTTGGGAATGTAGGCGAACACGCCGCCGCCCAGGGCCTCGGCCGCCGCGCGCGTGTCCGCGTTGGCCGTGATCATGATGATGGGGACGTTGACGCCGAGCCCGCGAATCTGCTTGAGCAGCTCGAGCCCGCCCATGCGCGGCATGTGCATGTCGAGGAGAATCAGATCGAACTTGCCGCGCAGCAGGACGATCAGCGCCTCGGCGCCGTCCTTGGCCGATTCGGTCTCGTAGGAGTTCTCGTGGCGGAATTGTCGGAAGAAATCCTTCAGGACTTCCACGACCGGCGCCTCGTCGTCTACGATCAGGACTCGCTTGGTCACTCAGCCCAGTATATGACACCGTCGGCGAAGTTTACGATTCACGCGGCGCCGCTGCCGGGCGCTTCAGAACTGCTCGTGCCGCAAGGCGCGCGCCGATGGCACGGAACGTGTACATCTACTGCGGATACTGTGCCTCGTCGCTCGTTCGTCACGCCCCCCGACAGCGCGATCGGCGTTGTCGTGAGACGATTCCGTCCATGAGCTCGACACCCGAACGCCGCCGGCATCCCCGAGTCCCCGTGTCGTGGCCGGTCCGGCTGTGGGTCGACGACGAGCCCCTGCTCGGACGCGCTGAGGATGCCAGCCGCAACGGGCTCTGGGTCACGGTTCCGTCCACGACGGCGCTGCGGCTCGGCAAGATCTGCTGGGTCGACGTGCTCAGCGACGAGCTCGGCTCGTTCACGGTCGCCGGCGAAGTTCGTCACGTCAAGGGCCGCCGTATCGGGCTGGAAACGACTCGTCCGGTTCCGCTCGCCGGCCTCGAGCCCGCCTGATCCCGCGCGCTAACCACGCGCGACTCCTGGGACGCGCCGCCCCGGGCCGGGCCGTCCTCGGATGGTATAGTTGACCGCCGTCGAAAAGGCAGATTCCGCACGTCAGGAGACTTTGACATGACCGCCCTCAAAGATGCGATCGCGGCCGCGATCGACCGCCTCGGCGACGACCTCGAAAAGCTCTCGCGCCGGATCCACGACAACCCCGAGCTCTGTTACCAAGAAGTGAAGGCCGCCTCCTGGTTGACTGAATTCCTCGCATCTCAAGGCTTCAAGGTCGAGCGCGGCGTCGCCGGCGTCGAGACCGCGTTTCGCGCGACGATCGAGACCGGCGAGGGCCCGACGATCGCGATCATGTGCGAATACGATGCGCTGCCGTCGATCGGCCACGCCTGCGGCCACAACGCGATCGCGACGGCCGGCGCCGGGGCGGGCGCCGGGCTGGCCGCAGTGCGGGACAAGCTGCCGAAGGGGCGCATCCACGTCGTCGGCACGCCGGCCGAAGAGGGCGGCGGCGGCAAGGTCAAGCTGATCCAGGGCGGCGTGTTCAAGGACGTCGACGCGGCCATGATGGTCCACGGCTTCGACCAGTGGGTCGGCCACATGGACCTGCTCGGGATCGTGCGGGTCGCCTTCGAGTTCACCGGCAAGGCCGCGCACGCCTCGGCCGACCCGTGGGAGGGCGTCAACGCGCTCGACGCGGCCGTGCAGACCTACAACAACGTCAGCATGCTCCGCCAGCAGGTGCGCCCGGACTCGCGGATCCACGGCATCATCACGAGCGGCGGCGCGGCGCCGAACATCATTCCCGAATTCGCCTCCGCGCTGTTCTACGTGCGCTCGATCAACCTCGACTACATGTGGGAGCTGCAAAAGCGCGTGATCGCCTGCGCGCAGGGCGCGGCGAAGGCCGCGGGCTGCACGGTCAAGGTGATCGAGCACAACGACACGGTCTACGAGCCGATGAAGCGCAACGAAACCTTGCTGAACACGTACCGCGCCAACCTCAAGGCGCTCGGCGTCGTCGAGGCGCCGCCGCTCGTCGATCGGCTGGGATCCTCCGATGTCGGCAACGTGAGCCAGGTCATCCCGACGATCCAGCCGCTCATGAAGATCGCGCCGGACAACACGCCGATCCACTCGCGCGCGTTCGAGGCGGCCGCGGTGAGCCCGCTCGCGCGCACGGGCACCTTGACCGCCGCGAAGGCGATGGCGATGACGACGCTCGACCTCCTGACCGATCCGGCGCTCGTGAAGCGGGCACAGGACGAGTTCAAGAGGCCGAAGTGAGCGCGCCCGCCGACCTGAGGCAGAAGGTCGCCGGCGCGGTCGACCGCCTGAGCGACGACCTCGAGACGCTGTCGCACAAGATTCACGACAACCCGGAGCTCTGCTTCAAGGAAGAACGAGCGCACGGCTGGCTCACCGAGTTCCTCGAGAAGCACGGCGCGCGGGTCGAGCGCGGCGTCGGCGGCCTGTCGACGGCCTTTCGCGCCACCATCGAGGGATCGGGCGCGGGCCCGACCATCGCGATCATGGCCGAGTACGACGCGCTGCCCTCGATCGGCCACGCGTGCGGCCACAACGTGATCGCCACCGCGGGCACCGGGGCCGGCGCGGCGCTGGCCGTCGCGCTCGGCACTCTGCCCTTCGCGGGCCGGATCCAGGTGATCGGCACGCCCGCCGAGGAGGGCGGCGCCGGCAAGGTCCGATTGATGGATGCCGGCGTCTTCCGCGACGTCGACGCCGCGATGATGATCCACGGGCGCTCGGGCACGCAGGTGTGGCGGCCCTCCCTCGGCATCATCAAGGTCAAGGCCGAGTTCCACGGCAAAGCGACGCACGCGTCGTCCTGGCCGTGGCGCGGCGTGAATGCGCTAAACGCGGTCATCCAGCTCTTCGTCGCGCTCGATCAGATGCGTCAGCAGCTCCGGCTCGACGCGCGGGTGCACGGCATCATCGTCAAGGGCGGCGATCAGCCGAACATCATCCCGGAGTACACGCGCGCCGACTTCTACCTGCGCGCGCTCACCAAGGACTACTGTCAGGAGCTGCTCCGCCGCTTCACCGCCTGCGCGGACGGTGCCGCCGCGGCGGCGGGCTGCCGAACCGAGGTCACTGCCGAGCCGATCATCCACGATCCGCTCAGGCCCAACCCGACCATGGCCGAGCTCTTCGAGAAGAATCTCGGCGTGATCGGGTTCCCGGTCGATGCCGACGACGGCGAGGCGGGCTACGGCTCGACGGACTGCGGCAACGTGAGCCAGGCGCTCCCAACGATCCATCCGTACATCCGAATCTCCCCGGACGGTGTGCCCGGGCATTCGCGCGAGTTCGCCGAATGGGCGCGCTCGCCGATGGCGCGCGCGGGGATGGTGGCGGGCGCCAAAGCCCTGGCGCTGACGGCGCTCGACCTGCTGGCCTCCCCCGACAAACTCCAGGCTGCGAAGGAGGACTTTGCCCGATGAGAGGACTGGCGATCGTCCTTGCGGTGGTCATGCTCGGTATCACCACGGCGAGCGCGGGTGAGATCTCGCTGCGCATCGTCAACGTCGTCACGCCGCAGGACGTGAAGATCTGGGAACCGACCACGATCATGGCGAAGAAGGGCGACACCGTGATGCTCCAGCTCGTCAACCGGCACGCCGACGAGCACGGTTTCGAGATCGCGGCGTTCAACGTCAAGGAAGTCGTGGCCGGGGAAAAGACCTCCAACGTGAAATTCACCGCGGACAAGGCGGGTATCTTCCCGATCAAGTGCCAGCTGCATCCCGCGCACGTGGTCGGCCAGCTCCTCGTTCTCGAGTAGTCCTGTTGTCGTCCCGTCCCGGGGCGCTCGCCCTGGCGGCCGCGGCCCTGGCGCTCGGGCTGGCGGCGGGCACCTCGGGACAGTCATCCGATCTCACTCCGGGCGCACGCGTCTTTCGGGAGAACTGCGCCGTCTGCCACGGCGCTACCGGCGACGGTGCGGGCATGGCCGCGCACCACTTCAAGACGCCGCCCCGCGACTTGACCAAGGGTCGATTCAAGTTCCGCTCGACCGCGTCGGGACAGATCCCCACCGATACGGACCTGACCCGCACGATCGTCCACGGCATTCCCTCGACGGGAATGGTCCCGCAGAATCATCTGAGCGACGCCGACGTGCAAGCGGTGATCGCGTTCGTCAAGAGCCTCTCGCCGCGATTCGCGGCCGCCACGCCGCCGAAGGTCGTCACGATTCCGCCGGCGCCGTCGAGCACGCCCGAGGCCGTAGCGCGCGGGGCCACGATCTACGTGAAGGGCGAGTGCGCGGAGTGCCACGGCAAGGAAGGTCGTGGCGACGGCCCGTCAGCCAAGGACCTGTCGGTCAAGCCGCCGGACCTCACGCGCCGGCCGCTCAAGAGCGGCCCCACCCCGCGCGACATCGTCCGGACGCTCCTGACCGGGCTCGACGGCACGCCGATGCCGTCCTATTACCAGGTGCTCGAAGACGACGAGATCTGGGACCTCGCGTACTGGCTCGCCGCGCGCGGCGGCGCGCCGGAGACGACGGATGACGAGCGCGAGGGGTGGCACGTAGTCCAAATGCACCAACGCCGGCCAGGAGGCCGATAAGGGCCCAGCTACTTCGTTGGCGCCCTCGGCGGCGTGCTCACCGTACTCGAAGTACGGCTCGCGTGCCGCCTTCGGGCGCCGCCTCGTAGCTGGGCCCTTCTCGGCCGCCTGGCGTCCCCTACCACCGGCGCCCCTACCATCGAGCGGTTCAGCTGCCTCCGGCGGGTTGTTCGCTCAACGGGCGGGCGTAGGTCAGCGTGTGGTGGGTCAGGAGGCGGCCGTCGGTGGTGATGGTTTCGGCCAGGCCGTAGACGAGGCGGCCGCCGAGCTTGACGACGCGGGCGGTGCAGCGAAACGACTCGCGTCGCGCGGCATCCAGGAACGCGGTCGTCATGCCCGCCGTCACCGAGCCGTCCCGCGGGCCGAGGCGGGTCATGATCGCGAGCCACATCGCGACGTCCGCGGCTGCCATGAAGACCTGACCGCTGACGATGCCACCGGGGCGCTCGAAGGCGGCCTGGAACGGGACGTCCAAGGTGCACTGCCCCTCGCCGATCGCGTGCAGCCGAAAGCCGTACGAGCGCGTGAACGCGACGTCCTCGAGGATGCTCCGCAGCTCGGCCTCGGTCGCCGCGAGCGCCATCGTTCAGCCGTCGAACCCGGCGAGGACCTTCCTGGCCTGCTTCAGGTGATCGATCACGTGCAGGCGCCAGACAATCGCGTACGCCTTCCAGTCGAGATCTTCGACCCAGTGCAGCGGCACGACCCGGCCGCGCTCGTCCAGCGCGTTGACGACCATGACGATCGGCGCGCGCGCCTCGGTCGCGAAGCTCGCCGGCACCGCCGCGATCGTTCGAAGGATTTCCCCGTGGATCCGGTCGAGCTCCGCGCGAAGCCAGGGCCACGGCCGGTCGAGCGGCGACTTCGACTGAAGGCCCGCGGGAATCGCCTCGCCGGGCGGTCGGCGTCCGGCCAGCAAGCACCACAGCTCGTCGAGCCCCGGGCGATGCGTCTCGACCAGGTGGTCGACGATCTCCTGGATCGTCCACTCGCCCGGCGCCGCCGCCCGCGCCGCGGTCGCCGCCGAGATCGGCGCGAGGAACGCGTCGAGCGCGCCGAAGGCGTCCGCGATTCGCTCGTGAATCACCGTCGGGGCCGCGAGCGTCCCCTTCGTCTTGAAATACTCGCGCGCCTTCGCTTTCGTCTCCGCCACGACGTCGGGGTTCATGAGCCCTCCTTCGCCAGGTAGCGCAGCACCGCGTCGCCGCAGACACGCGTCGCGTCGCCGACGCGGAACGCCGCGGGGTCGAACGTGAGCTGGAGCGAGATGCCGTCGACGACCGCGAGGATCACTGCCGCGGCGCGCAGGACGTCTACGCGCCGAAAAACGCCCGCACGGATGCCGTGCGCCACCACGGCGCCGACCTGGCGCCGCATCCGCGCGTAGAGCGCGGCGTTGATCTCGCGCAATCGTCGGTCGTGCATCATCTCGCCCCAGAACTCGACGAACACGATCCAGAACGCGCGCTCCTCGACCGCCAGTCGCATGCACGCGCCGACGAGCGCCAGGAGCCGCGCCCGCGCGCCCCGCCCGCCGCGCGCCTGGGCAAGGGCGACGCGCCGGTCGAGGTCGGCGGTGACGGTCTCGAGCGCGGCGACCAGGATCGCCCGCTTGTCGGCGTAGTAGTAGTGCAGGATCCCCTGGCTCACCCGAGCCTCGCGCGCGACCTTCTTCATCGTCAGCCCGGAGTATCCGTCGCGCGCCAGGCACCGGATGGTGGCGCGCACGATCTCGGCGCGACGGAGCGGTGCCACACCGCGCTTGGGGCTCATGGCCTCCTCTTTTATTTGATTGGGCGACCAATTATCTTTGTCCGTGCGTGCGACGTCAAGCGCGGGGTGCGGCCGTCGGGAAACCATGACGACTCGAACAGCGGCGCGGGAAATGCGGGAAGCGCGCGGTGCTGCGCGGACGCGGCGCTACGCGGAGCCGGCCCGTCGGCGCTCGGCGGCGCGCTCGGCCTCGAGCCGCTCGAGCTCGACCGCCGAGTGGTCGGCGAACGTCATCGCCGCGGCGATGGCCGGGTGGCGCTCGCCGATGAGCCGATGCATCGCCTGGCAGATCCGCCGGTACGCCGGATGGCCCTGCGGCGCCGTCCGGAGCTCGATCACGTGCATCGCTTCACGGGCGTTCATCTCCATGTAGAAGCGCACGCGATACGCCATCGACACCGCGTACGCCGCGGCGTCGGCCGCGCCGGCCGCCTCGATCGCATCGTGCAGCTCCGCTGACTCGGCCAGCACGCTCCTCCAGTCATCGGCCGCCCCCGCTTCGGCAATCGCGTCGGGCAAGGCGTAGCCGTGCCGCGGCGTGAGCCGCTGCCATTCGAGCGTGAGCAGCCGGTGCCGCTGCAGGTCGCGAAAGGCGCCGTAGTCACCGAGCACGTCGAACCTGTACGCGGTGCGCTCGAAGGCGCGCCCGGGCCGATAGCGGCGATTCAGTCGCTTGCCGATGTACGCGGCGAGCACCGCGCTGCGCTCGTCGGCGGTCATGCGCCGCGCGATCGCGTTGAGCTCGGCGTCCGAACGATTCGACACCGCGTAGAGCGCTGCCGCGACCACTTTCGCTTCACCGTCGGGGTCATAGTCGGTCAAGGTGACCTCATCCGCGGCAGCGAGCTCGGCGCGGCCTGGCGACGCGGGCCCGGGCCCGAGCAGCCGGCGCGCGACGTCGCGGGTTTCCCGACGCGTGTCCTCGAGGTAGGTCGACCACGCGCCGCCGCGCTCGGGCACGTCGACGCGCTTGAGGAACGCCGGAATCACCTTCCGCAGCTCGACCAGCATCAGGTCCGCGTAGTCGCGCACCTCGCGCAGCGGATGCGCCCGCATCCGGAGCAGGAGCTGCTCGTAGGCCTGGCCGGTGCCGTAGATACCCACGTTCGACGTCGTCGCTGCCGGCAGCATCCCGCGCAAGGTGTCGAGCGCCTTGGCGCGAATGGTCAGCCGGTAGACGCTCTCGGACTCCGCCGGATCACGCGGGAACTTCGCCTCGTAAAACGCGCGCATCTTCGGCAGCCACGCGCGGTAGGCGTCGAACCATCGGTCGAGCGTGACGATGTAGCGCTCGCGAAGCTCGCCGCGAAGCTCCGCGGGGACGCGGTAGCGGTAGCGGCCGCCTGGCCGGTCGTCGTAGGGAACGTAGCGGGTCGACTGCTCGAGGTAGGCCATCAGGCGGCCCCACTCGAGCACCTTGGTCAGAATGTTCGACGCGCCCTCGCACGCCAGGTGCACGCCGCCGAGCTGGGCGACCGAATCGTCGCCGTACTCCACGAAAACGCGCTCGAAGAGCTGCTCGGCGCGTCCCGCGCCGGCGCCCGCGTGAGCGGGGGCGCGCGCCGCGGCCTCGAGGCCGCCAGGGCCCAGAAACTCGTCGAGGAAGAGGCGGCGCAGCGACTTGGGCGACCGGGAGTAGCGCGCGAACAGCGCGCCCTTCACGACCTCGGGGAGGCCGACCAGCGCGAACACGGGGCCATCGAGGTTCGTGAAGTACGGAGCGAGGGCGGCCCGCTCCTCACGGCTCCACTCGTCGGCCATCCAGCGCGATCTTAGCACTGGCCCACGGACCGCGCCGCAAAGCGTCTTGAAATGCGCCCGGCATCGGTACTCCCATCCCCGCGTTACGGCCCCGGGTGTGCCGTGCCCTTCACTGTCGAAAGGAGTACGTCGCATGAGGCACAAGTCCCTTTTCGTGATCGTCGTGATGCTCGCCGCCCTGATCGCGTCGGTGCCGGCCGCGCTAGCCCAGTCCGATTGCAAGACGATCGTGCCGGCCTCGCCGTGGGGCCCGAACGATCAGACCGGCGCCACCAACCGCGTGACCCCGGCAGTGACCAAGGCCGCCGCGGCCGAGATCAAGGATGGAAAAGTCATCGTCATGTCGTACCCGCTCGCTGACGGGATCCCGCTATTCGGCACGCGGTTCACGAAGACGATCCTGACCGCGACCTCGCTCGCGCCCGGCGCCGCCTTCGGTGAAAATCAGCTGACGTACATGGAGGACACCTGGCTCAGCCAGAGCCACGTGGGCACGCACCTCGACGGCATGGGTCACATCGGACGCAAGGACTGCTACTACAACCAAACGCCGATGGGAAAGTTCATTACCCAGAACAATATCACCCGGCTCGGGCTCGAGAATCTGAAGTCCTTCGCGACCCGCGGCGTGCTCATCGACGCGGTGAAGGTGTATCAGCAGGCCGGCAAGTTCAAGGGGAACGCGGCGTGCAAGAAGCCGTGCCTGGAGAAGGGCACGGTCATCACGAAGGCTGATCTGGAGGCTGGCCTCAAGATGTACAACGTCACGCTGCGCGAGGGCGACATCGTCATCGTCCACACGGGCTGGGGCAATCTCTTCGAACAATATCCCGCGCAGAACGCGGTGTTCAATTCGGGCCAGCCCGGCATCGGCAAGGAAGCCGCCAAGTGGCTCGTGTCTCAGAAGGTGGTCGCGGTAGGCTCGGATAACTGGGCGGTCGAAGTGATTCCCGGCGAGGATCCGAAGGAAGCCTTCCCGATTCACAACATCCTGATCACGGACTCCGGGATCCACATCATCGAGAACGTGCGCACGGACCTCATGGCCGCCGAGGCCGACCAGACCAAGCGCGCGACGTTCTTCTTCAGCATGACCGTGCCGAAAGGGGTCGGAATGACCGGCAACTTCGTCGCGATCGAGGGCATCCGCTAGGAGCTTCTCCGTCGTGACTCGCGCATCACGGACGCCGGCGCTCCGGATGGGGCGCCGGCGGTTCTTTTTGGGGATCGCGCCGGCGTCGATACTGCTGCTGTCGCATCTCGCCGGACCCGCGTTCGTCGCAGTCGCGCAGGAGCGGCGCTACACGGTCGCGTTCGCCAACCTCACCGAGGAGCCGGGCAAAACCCTGGAGGGCACCGGGTTCACGGGGCGCGAGGTGCGCGAGAGCTTCGTCCTGGCCGCACGGCGCTATCCGATCGATCTAGTCTTCTACGACAACCAGCGTGATCCCGCGAAGGCGCTGACCAACGCGGAAGACGCCGTCGCCCGGAAGGTCAACGTGTACATCCAGTACCTCGACGACGCGGCCACCAACGTCAAGGTCGGCCAGCGTTTGCGTGAGGCCGGGATCGGTGTCCTGGCGATCAACACGCCGGTCCCGGACGCGCCGCTCTACACGATCGACAACCGCGCGGCAGGTCGGATCGCCGGCGAGGCGTTGTCGGAGTACGGCGCCAGGAACTGGCGCGGTCAGCCCACGATCGGCGTCGTGCTCGGCCATCTGAAAGCGCAGGAGTATCGCGTTCCCGATCGCGCGCAGGGGGCGATCGACGGGCTGAAGCGTCAGCTGCCGGCGATCAAGATCGTGCCGATCGACACCCAGGGCAACCCGGCCCGGGTCGGACCGCTGCTCGCCAAGGTCCTGGCAAGTCATCCGGCGGCGAAAGTCCTCGTCGCGGCGATGGACGACGCCTCGGCGCTGGCGGCAAAGACCGCGCTCGAGTCGGCGGGCCGCCTCTCCGACAGCGCGATCGTCGGACAAGGCGTCGATCGCTCGGTGCACGGCGGCCTGAACGACAAAAAGGAGATCGACCCGAACAACCGCGGCAGCATCGTCGTCGGGTCGGTCGCGTTCTATCTGGATCGTTACGGCTACGAGGTGCTGCCGCTCGCGATGCGGATGCTGCGCGGCGAGACGGTCGCGCCGCGCACCGTCACGCCCCACCGGCTGATCACGGCCGCGAACGTCTTCATCGAGTACCCGCCCTACGACATGAACTGAGCCCGGCGCTACCGGCCGGCGGCGGGGTCGATCGCGAACACGCCTTCGGCCCCGGCGCCGACCGCGTCGGGCGCCGTAGCGAACGTGATTGCCCCCGGGCTGCTGGCCGCGGCGAATGGATGAAGGCCGAACGACACCAGCTTGCCGCCGCCGGGCAGCGCGTCGCCGACCGCCGCGACCTTCGAGATCCCGCCGTCGCGGCCGGCGACGAACACTGCCACCGGCGCGGCGCCCCCGTCGATCGAGGCCGCGAACACGACGGCACCCGTCGCGCTCAGAGACGGCCACAGGCTGAAATGGGAGAACACGCCGCCGCCCGGGGCCACGTCGCCGAGCCCGGCGACGCGCCGCACGCGGTCGTCGATCACGAAGATCCCGCCGGCCATCGGCGCGTCCTTCAAGATCGCGTTGAACGCGACCGCACCCGCGTCGTTGACGGCGATGCGTTCGGAGAGCTTCGCGAAGATCCCGCCGTCCGGTGTCTCGTCGCCGGCGCCGATTAACATACGAATCGTGCCGGCCTTCGAGACGAACAGACCGCCGGGCACTCCGCGCCCTTCCACGACCGCGCCGAACACGACCAGCCCTTTGCCGTTCAGCGCGGGCGGGCCGAAGCCGGCGAAGGAGCCTCCGGCCGGCGCCGCATCGCCTTGAGCCACGACCTTGCGAATCTTGCCGCCCGAGTACAGGTAGATCGCCTCGAGGCTCTCGCGGCCCCGCCGCACGGTCGCGAGAAACGCCACGTCGCCTCGAGAGTTGATGGCCGGCGCGTCCACATTCGCGAATGTGCCCGACGAAATATCGGGCGCCGCGGCGCCGGCGAGCGCGACGGGGCGTACGCGGCCCGGCGAGGCGACGAAGACGCCCTCGACCGCCCTGGCGCCGGCGATCGACGCCGAGAACGCGACCTCGCCGGCGTCGTTGAGCGCGGGGACCGGATGTCGGCCGAACCCAGAGAACACGCCGCCGCCGGGCACTCGGTCGCCGTCGGTCACGAGCTTGCCGATGCGCGCGCCTGACGCGACGAAGAATCCCTCATTGGCCCGTCCGCGGACGATCGTGGCGAAGAAGGCGACCTGCCCCTTGCTGTTGATCGGCGCGACGATCGGCAGCGATTCGACGCTGAACCGATCGAAGGTACCGCCGCCGGGGACGGCCTGTCCGGTGACCGCGACGCGGCGGATGCTGGGGGATTCGGCGCCGCGAGACTCGGCCGCCAGCAACGCCGCCGTGAGCGCCACGGCGAAGCACACGCGAAGCATGTCGTGAGACTATAGCGGCGCGATGGAGCCGAGGCAATGAGGACCGGCGCGCGTGCGCGTCCGAACGCGCCGATCGCGCTCGCGCTGGCACTCGGACTGTTTGGTGCCGACGACACCTTCGCCCAACAGTCGCGATGGGAGCTCACCGGCTCCTGCTACTGTCGGGCGGCCGGCGAGCTGCGCTGCGTGTCGGATCAAACGGAGGACCAGTGCCGGAAGCGCTGCGCCGAAGAGCTCTGCGACGACTGGTTCTGGCTCGAGCGACGTCCGTGCTGGAACTGGGGCTACGGCGGCTAGGTCAGGCGCGAGCGCCGCGGCGGCGAGCGTTCCGGCGTCTGGCGCTAGCGCTGCTCGGCATCGTCACGCTGACCGTAGCTGGCGCCGGCTCGGTGCTGCACGCCGCCGATGCCAAGCTCCGAGTCGTCGCAACCTTGCCCGATCTCTTCATCCTCACCCGGGCGGTCGCCGGTGACCTGGCGACGATCGACGTCATCGCGCGCTTCGGCCAGAACCCGCACGACATGGAAGTGCGTCCGAGCCACATCTTGCTGGTCCGCCGCGCCGACGTCCTGGTGCGCAACGGCCTCGAAGAAGATGCCTGGATCGACGTCATGGTGCACAGCGCCGCGAACCCCAGAGTGCTGCGCGGCTCGGCCGGCGTCGTCGAGGCCGCTCAGGGTCTCACGGTTTTGAAGGTGCTGGCCGGCCGGGTAGACCGATCGATGGGCGACGTGCACCCGTCGGGGAGCCCGCACTACACGCTCGACCCGGACAACGTGGCGATCGTCACCGCGAATATTGCCGCCGGACTGACCCGGGCCTTCCCCGAGCAGGCGCGCGCGTTCGAGACCAATCGGCAAACGTTCCTCGAGAAGGTCGCCGAGGCCGACCGCCGCTGGAAGGCCGCGCTGGCGCCGTTCCGGGGCAGTGCGCTCGTGAGCTACCACGACAGCTGGCCGTACTTCTATCGGGCGTTCGGCTTCATCGAGGGCGGCACCATCGAGGATCGTCCGGGGATACCCCCTTCCCCGCAGCACCTGGCGAGCCTGATTCGCGCCATGCGGGAGCAGAAGGTCAAGGCGATCCTCCACGAGAGTTGGTATCCGACCGACGTCACCAGCCGGATCGCGCGGGAGACCGGCGCCAAGATGGTCGTGGTCGCGCAGTCACCGGGCGCCGTGAAAGGGACCGAAGACTACATCACACATCTCGACCACGTCGTGGGCGCGCTGGCCGCCGCGCTCCGGTAGGAGACGCGCTCAGCCCTTTCGCATGTACGCGGGCACCTCGGAGGTGAGGAAGTCCGCGCGCGGGGGCGCGAAGACGTCGATCACCTCCGTGTCCTCGACAAACCACGCCTCGTGCTCGACGCCGCCAGGAATCAGGCCCAGGTCGCCGGGACCACAGATCCGCTTGTCGCCGCCGAGGCGAAACTCCATCTTGCCCTTGAGCACCCAGAAGATCTGTTCGTGCGGATGCTGGTGAGCGGTCGCGTGCGCGCCAGCCTTCATCGACCACCAGACGATCATTTCCTGGTCGCCGACCAGGACGCGGCGCGAGATCTTGTCCGTGACCTTCTCCTCCGGCAGATTGGCGAGGGCGTGATAGCCCTTCATGCTGGGCATGGCGGACTCCTCCTTGCGCGAGATGCACACCGTGTAGTCGCAGCAGCCGGGTCTGTCAAGTGACGGGCTCGCGCGCCCGTGCTAGGCTCTCGCCGCATGGCGCGACTCAAGATCGGCTTCATTCCCATCGAGGGCGGCACGTATTACAAGGAAGCGCTCGAAGAAGTCACACGGGCCGAAGAGCTCGGCTTCGATTCGGTGTGGATGGAAGAGCATCACTCGGTGACGAACCACTATTGGCCGTCGCCGCTGACCGTGCTGGCCGGTTTCGCGACGCGCACGTCGCGGATGACGCTCGGAACCGACATCATCGTCGCCGCCTTCCACCACCCGGTCCGGCTCGCCGAGGACGTCGCGATGCTCGACGTCATCTCGGGCGGGCGCGCCACCCTCGGCATCGCGATTGGCTACAAGCCGGACGAGTTCGCGCTCTACGGTGTCGAGCTCGAAAAGCGCGGCGCGCGGTTCGAGGAGCAGCTGGCGATCGTCAAGGGGCTCTGGACCCAGGAACGGGTCAGCTTCAAGGGCGCCTACTACACGGTCGAGGGCAGGCTCGAGCCCAAGCCGGTGGCGCGGCCGCACCCCCCGATCTGGATCGGCGGCTGGGGCGACATCACACTCAGACGCGCCGCGACCCTCGCTGACAACTGGATCCCCGGGCCGACGGCGGACCTCAAGCGCCTGCTCGCCGGCAAGAAGCGCTTCCTCGACAACCGGCAGGCGGCGGGTCGAGGCCCAGTAACGGAATGGCCGCTGACCCGGGATGTGATCATCGCGGACACCGATCGAAAGGCGCGGGAGCTCGCCGAAGAGCACATCATGATCGCGTACAGGAAGGAATACGCCGGCGGTTGGCGTCATCCGTTCATCGACGCCGCGATTGCGACCGATCTGGACCGCCTCATGGCCGACCGCTTCATCATCGGGGGGCCCGAGCAGTGCGTCGCGCAGATCCGCCGCTTCACCGAAGCCTACGGCATGACCCATTTGATCTGTCGGACCTTCTTCCCGGGCATGCCGCACGCACACATCATGAGAGAGCTCGAGCTGATCGCGAGGGAGGTCGCGCCCGCATTTAGTTAGGCATGTACCGTAACTATGTGATAAACTAGGCGCTTACCAGGGTCATTATGGAGTAAAGGAGTGATTGAGCCATTTCCCAGGGCGCCTATCGCGTAGATCGTTCCTATCAGTGGAATTATTCCCACGTTCCCGCGCTTCCTCGCGTGCGTCGTTTGCCGCCAGCGCCGGGAGGGATGCTGCTCGGGCACACCCTCAACTCGAGCCTCGGCATCGCGGCCGGTCCCCTGCTCAACTCGAAGTGGGTCGAGGCGTACGCGCGGCTCGGTTTCGACGTTCTGACGTACGCGACGGTTCGATCGACCTACCGAGCAGCTCACGGCCTGCCCAACATCCGACATGTGGATAATCGGGATCAGGCGGCGGTCGTCGCGCGCCCGACCAACAGTGGCGGGACCACGATCGCCGTGTCGCTCGGCGAGCCGTCGATGGAGCCCGACATCTGGCGCAAGGACGTGCGCCGGGCCAAGGAGCGGATTGGAAGCGGGCAGGTTCTGATCGTCAGCGTCATTGGCACACCGGCTCCCGGCGGCGACGCTGAGGCCCTCATCGGCGATTACGCCCAGTGCGCCGGCTGGGCGGCGGAGAGCGGGGCCGACGCGGTCGAGATCCATCTGGCGACGCCGGACCCCTTCGTCGAGCAGGCGCAGATGATTTACGAGAACGTGCCGCTCGCCGCGCGCATTCTCCATCGCGTCCGGACGACGGTCGCCGTCCCGATCCTCGCGAAGCTGGGGCCGTTCAAGACGCCGCGCCTGCTTCACGAGACCGCCACGCGGCTGGCGCCGTGGGCGCACGGGTACGTGCTCGTCCACGGGATCAACCGGCGCGTCTTCGACGAAAAGGGCTCGCCGGCCTTCGAAGGAACAGGCCGGGAGCGCGCCGACGTCGTGGGCGCTCAGACCTTCACGGTCGCCTCGCGACAGGTCGGGGAGATGCTGGCGTGGCGCAAGGCCGGCGCGTGGGATCGGGTCGTTCTCGCGGTCGGCGGCATCTCGACCGTCGAGCGCGCGCGAGACGTGCTGCGCGAGGGCGCCGACGCGGTGCTCGTGGCGACCGCGGCGCTCTTCGATCCGCTCTTCGCCAGTCGCTTCCGGCAGGTGTGGACCGCGGAAGTCGCCTGACGCCTCGCCCGTAGCCCGCACGGGTCGTGTGCTACGCTACGACCCGTGCGCTGGCTGGTCGTCCTTCCCTTCGAACGGCCTGGGCTCATGGGAATGGACTTTGCCGAGGAGCTCACAGCACTCGGCCACGACGTCCGCACGTTCGAGTACCGCAAGGACAACGCGCTCTACAAGAACCGCGGCACCAAGGCGGCCTACCAGGCGCTTCTGCTCCGGCGGCTCGAGCGCGAGTGCCTGGCGTGGCAGCCGAGCCTGGTGCTGGTGATCAAGGGCGGCCCGATCACGGCGGACGTCATCACGCGCGTCAAGCAGAAGATCGACACGCTCTTCTTGAATTTCTTCCCCGACAACCCGCTCTGGATGATGCCGTTCGAGGCGATCGAGGCGTACGACGTCTTCTTCACCAAAGAGCGCTACGCGATGAAGAGCCTGGAGCAGGTCGGTCTGCGCAACCTCGCGTACCTGCCGATGTACTGCGTGCCGTCGGCCCATCATCCGGTGACGCCGACCCCGGACGAAGCCCGGCGCTACGGCGCGCAGATCTCGTTCGTCGGCAGCCGCTATCCGTACCGCGAGCGCTTCGTCCGGGCGCTGCGCGACTACCCGCTGAGGCTCTGGGGCAGCGGCTGGTCGTCGACGGAGGATCCCGTGGTCCGCGCCGTCGCCGGCCCGCCGGTGTTCGGCCACGAGAAGCTCCTCGTGTACTCGGCCTCGACCTTGTCGCTCAATCACCACCATCCCATGAACGACATCGTCGGCGTCAACACGCGCGCCTTCGAGCTGGCCGCCGCGGGAGCCTGCCAGGTGGTGGACCTGAAGGACGATCTGCACGACCTGTTCAAAGTCGACGAGGAGATCGTGGGGTACCGCGATCTCGGCGAGCTGCGCCGTCAGCTCGACGTACATCTGGCGCACCCGGACGAGGCGCGCGCGATCGGCGAGAACGCGCGTCGCCGCGCGCTCGCCGAGCACACCCTCCGCCATCGCATCGACACGATGCTCGCGATGGTCGAAGAGCGTTTCGGCAAGCGATCGTGACCGACTCGCTGGCCCAGAACCTCACCTGCATCGATTGCGGAGCCGCGTATCCGCTGACCTACCGGCTCGAGTGCGCCGCGTGCCACGGCCTCTTGGAGCTCCGCTACGACGTCGGGCGGCTCCGCGCCGCCGGCCCCTCGCTCCTGTCGGGCAGCGGTCTCTGGCGCTACGCCGCGGTGCTGCCGATCGCGAATCCGGCGCACCGCGTGACGCTCGGCGAGGGCGGCACGCCGCTGCTCGACTGCCCGCGGCTCGCCCGCGAGCTCGGCGTGCGCCGACTGCTCCTGAAGTTCGACGGCGCGAACCCTACCGGCACCGTCAAGGACCGCTCGTCGGCGACGGCCGTCGCCGCGGCGCTCGCCTTCGGCTATCGCGCGACGTCGGTGGTGAGCTCGGGCAACGCCGGCTCGTCCATCGCCGCGTACTCGTCGCGGGCCGGGCTTCGCTCGTTGATCTTCGCCTACGAGAAAGCCTCGGCGCCGAAGCTCTTGCACATGGCGGCGACCACGACCGACCTCATCATCTACAAGGGCGTCTACGACGATCTCATCAAGATCTGGGACCGGCTGGTCGCGGACGACCTGTTCTTCGACTGCGGCGCGTCTCGCAACGCCTACAAGCAAGAGGGCAAGAAGACCCTGGCGTACGAGATCGCCGAGCAGACGGGTTGGACGGTGCCGGACGTCGTCGTCGCGCCGGTCGCGGTCGGCGAGACCTTCATCGCGACCGCGCGGGGCTTCCGCGAGATGCGCGAGGCCGGCTGGATCACGCGCGCGCCGCTGATGGTGGCCGCTCAGGCCACGCGGGCCAACGCGGTGGCCCGCGCGTTCCGCGACGGCGCCGCGATCACGCCGCTCAGGATCGGCTACACCGTGGCGGAAGGTCTGGCGGCGGGCGACCCCGGCAAGAAGGGGGACTGGGTTCTCCGGCTCCTCCGCGAAGGCAAGGGGCTGGCCGGCGACGCCGAGGACGACGAGATCCTCGAGACCCAGCGTCGGCTCGCGCGGGTCGAGGGCGTATGGGCCGGACCGACCGGGGTTGCCGCCCTCGCGGTGCTGATCCGCCTGCTCGCGCAGAAGCAGCTCGACCCGGCGCAGACCATCTGCGCGATCATCAGCGAGACGGGGCTCAAGACCGAGGGCGAGCCGCCGAGCCGCACGGGCGTCGCCTTCGACTTCGACTCGCTCAGACGTCTCGTCGCCGAGCGCCTCGCCTAGGTGCCGTTGCCGCGCCGCTTCTACCTGCGCCCCGCGCGCGCGGTCGCGCGCGACCTGTTGGGCTGCCTCGTCGTCTCACGTCGCGGGCGCGCCCTCACCGCGGGGCGCATCGTGGAGACCGAGGCGTATCTCGGCCCCGAGGACGCCGCGTCGCACGCCGCGTTCCGACCAGGGAGTCACGCGCTGCTCTACGGCGAGGGCGGCTTCGCCTACGTCTACCTGAATTACGGGATCCACTACTGCTTGAACGCGGTCGCCCGTGGGGCGGGGAAGCCGGGCTGCGTGCTGATCCGAGCGCTGGAGCCGGCCGCGGGGCTGTCGACGATGGCGCGCCGCCGCGGCATCCCTTCCGACTCGACGCGACTGGCGAGCGGCCCCGGGAATCTGACGCGCGCCCTCGGTATCGATCTGCGCGACAACGGCGCCGACCTCACCGGCGGCCTGTTCACGATCGAGCCGCCCGACCGTCCGCGCGACTTCCGCATCGCCGCGGGTCCGCGGATCGGCATCACGCGCGCGATCGATCTACGGCTCCGGTTCTGGATTGCCGACAATCCATTCGTCTCGCGCTGATCGCCTCGTTTCGCGCTGATCGCCGACGGTCTGCGCCCGGCTCCGGCGGGCGGTGGACGGCTAGCTAGACCGGAGCTCGGCGGCGAGCTACAGCGGATACGGGACGAGCTCGCGCGCGATCTCGACCTCGCCCGAGAACCGCTCGCGCGCTTCGTCGGCCAGCGCGTCGACGTCGTCGTGGTACTCGGCGCCGATGTGCGTGAGGATCAGCCGCCGCACACCCGCGCGGGCGGCGACGTCGCCGGCCTCGGCCGCCGTCGAGTGTGCGTGCCCGCCGGCGCGGTTCCGGTGGCGCTCGGAGTACGTCGCGTCGTGGACGAGCGTGTCGGCGCCGCGCGCGAGCGAAACGACGGCGTCGCACGGGCGCGTGTCGGAGGAATAGACGACGCTCCGCGCGCGCTGCGCGTCGATGCGGACCGCGAAGTTGGGCATCGGTCCGTGCTCGTTGGGCGACGTCCTGATCGTGAGCGGCCCGAGCTCGAACGCGTGGGCGCCTTCGGTCAGATCGATCGCGCGTACCGAGACCTTGAACATGCCCGGACGCTCGAGGGTGTTGAAGAGGCTCAGGAGGCTCCGCAGGGGCTCGACGTGCTCCGGCCGGCAATAGATGGTCAGCGGCGCCTGGCGGCCGAGCACCCCGAAGTTCCGCACGAGCGCCGGGAGCCCGTACGAATGATCGGGATGGATGTGGGTGATCACGATCGCGGTGAGCGCCTGGGGATCCACGCCTGCGCGCCGGAGCTTCTGAATGGGGCTGCCGCCGCAGTCGATCAGCATGGCACCCGCGGGGACCGCCACGACGATCGAGGTCGTGTCGCGCACGGCGGACGGAACCGAGCCCGAGGTACCCAGAAACGCGAAATGCATCAGGGCGACTTCAGGCTCGCGGGGTCGAAGAGCGAGTCGGCTGGATTCGTGTCGATCGCCACCGAGCGGACCGTGAACAGCACCAGGAGCTTGCCGTCGACGAACACCTCCTGGCGATACGGGAAGTACAGCTTGCCGACAAGCGGCCGATGCTCGGAGAGGGTGAGATCGAGGAGCCGCACGCCGTTCGGCAGCCGCTCGCGGGTGACGATGCGCACGACGCCGTAGTCCGGATCGAGCCACACGGCCGGCACGTCGCGGTCTCCGGAGTGGGCGCCGATCACCGTGACCGACCGCCCGGCCACGCGCGCCACGTGGCTCACGTCGTCGCGGATGCCTCGCGCACGCCACTCGGCCAGAAGGTCGGCCGCGCGGCGCTTCACGGGGGCGAGGACCTGGCTCAGCGCGCGCGCCCCCTCGAGAGCCTGCACCTGGGATACCTTGCCGTCGGCCCGGCGCACCCAGACGCGGTCGCCGACCGTCAGCTGGACCTCGCGCTGGCCCTCGATGGTCTGCTCGACGCGCTGGCGCTGCGGCAGCTTGAACAGCATCCGCTGCTCGCCCCCCGACACGCGGCGCTGACCGTCCGGGTGGTACAGGGCCAGGCTCTGATCGATGACGAGATCGCGGATCTGGACGTCGGAAACCCGCGCCACGAATGCCTCGACCGCGCTCCGGGCATCCTGCCCCGGAGCTTCTCGGGCACCCACGCAGAGCGCGGCGAGGACGATCGGCAGGACGAGGGCACGCCGCACGGATGTGGTTATAATGCCGTAGTTATGCAGAACGCAAACGAAAGGAGCACGTGTGGCTGGTGATGCGCTGAGTGGCGGCGTGCTCGCTCTCGTCTGGAACGCCGGGCCGGTCGCCAAGTTCATCCTGTTCGTGCTGATGGCGTTCTCGATCGTGAGCTGGGCGCTTATCGTCGAAAAGGCCTGGCAATTCAGGCGGGTTCGCCGACAGACGTTCGAGTTCCTCCGCGTGTTCCGCGAGGCGCGGCGTCCGTCGATCGTTCACAGTGCGGCGCGCAAGCTGCGGCAGAGCCCGCTCGCCCAACTGTATTTCGCGGCGTACCAGGAAGTCTCCGGGATCCCCGAAGTGCTCGACAAGGTGCTCGACGATCTCGACGATGGGCTGAGCGCTGATCGGCTCGAGGCGGTGAACCGCGCCTTGCGTCGCGCCGCGGCGCTCGAGGTCGCGCGGCTCGAGCACTATCTGCCCTTCCTGGCGACCACCGCCAGCGCCACGCCGTTCATCGGCCTCTTCGGCACGGTGTGGGGCGTCATGGCCGCGTTCCACGGGATCGGCACGCAAGGTTCGGCGAGCCTCGCGGTGGTCGCGCCTGGCATCTCGGAGGCACTGATCGCGACCGCGGCCGGCCTCGGCGCCGCGATTCCGGCGGTCATCGGCTACAACTATTTCGTCAACCGCGTGAAGCACTGGGCCGTCGAGATGGAAGGCTTCACGCTGGACCTCCTGAATCTGTTGAGCCGCCCCGCCGCCAAGGCGGGCTGAGCCGGCGACGATGTTCAAGGCCGAAGAGCCTCAGGGCCCGCGCCGGATCGGCACCAACCTCGCCGAGATCAACATCATTCCGCTCGTCGACGTCGTGCTGGTCCTGCTCCTGATCTTCATGCTGACCGCGCCCATGATGTACCGCGGGATCGACGTGAACCTGCCCAAGGCCGCGTCGAAGCCGACCGCCGTCGAGGAGCGCATGGTGCTCACGGTCACCAAGGATCAGGCGCTCTTCCTGAACGAGAAGCGGGTGCCGCCGACGGGGCTCGAGGCCACGCTCCGTTCGACGTTCGCCAACCGCAACGACAAGACGTTGTACCTCAAGGCCGACTCCGCGCTGTCGTACGGCGCGGTCGTCGAAACGATGGACCGCGTCCGACGCGCGGGCATCGAGCGGCTCGGGATGGTCACCGAGCCGGCTCGGGAGCGCTGAGACCTCGACGGCGGTGCCAGCCGGAACTCTCCGGGTGCACTTCCACATCGGACCGGCGCTGGGGCGAATCCGCCTGCCGCTGGGGCCGGCGTTCGTCTCCGCGATCCTCCACGTGGTCCTTCTCATCATCGTGATCTTCAGCGCGTCGATGTGGAGCGACAAGCGAACGAAGCCCGTGTACGTCGTGCTCGCGCCGGCCACCGCGGCCATCGGATCGCCGAAGGGCGTCGACATGCCGCCGCGCGTGGAGGAGCCCGCCCCGCGGCCACCGGCGCCGCCGGCCGACCTACCGCAGCGCGAGGCGCCGCGCGACCTTCCCGTGCGTGACCTTCCGGCGCGCGATCTGCCGTCGCGAGATTCGGTCGCGCTGCCGGATCGCACGCTGCCCGCGCGGGCCCCTACGGCACCGGCTCGCGTGCGGCCGGCCGAGAAGGAGCTGGCCTCCCTGCCGAACCCGAGCCCGTCGCCGGTGCCCACCGCACCAACTGCCGCTCGACGCGATTCGAGCACGCCCCCGGCGCCGGCAGCCCCTCCCCCGCCGCCGCTGGGCGCGGCCACCGGCTCGCCGACGGGCGCCGGACCGCTCACGCTCAACGTCAGCGACTTCCCGTACGCGTATTACATCCGACAGGTGGCCGAGAAGATCCGGGCGCAGTGGAACGGCAAGGCGATTCCGGGACAGCAGCCCGCCGTGATCTTCGAGATCCGGCGCGACGGCCGGCTCAATGCGGTCGGGATCGACAAGAGCTCGGGCAACGCGTATTACGATCAGGTCGCGCTGCGGGCCATCAACGACGCCGGCCCGTTTCCGCCGCTGCCCGAGGAGTTCAAGAAACCCATGCTGAGGATCGGCCTGCAGTTCGTGTTCGATCCGACAGGGGGATAACCCGGTGAGACGTATTGCCATCGCGGTTCTGTTCGCCTTGCTCGCGGTCGCGACGGTCGGCGTCTGGGCGCCGCCTTCGCCGGTGCGCGCGCAGGCGCCTCCGGACATCTACATCAACGTCACCGGCGGCGGCAGCAAAAAGCTCAACATCGCGATTCCCGAATTCACCGTCGTCACCGGCTCCGACAGCGCGGGGCTCGCGAAGATGATTCCGACGGTTGCCGGCAACGACCTCACGCTCTCGGGCTCGTTCAGCGTGGTCGCCGGCGCGGATCGCGTTCCCGCGAACAATCCCGACGCGCTCCGCCAGGTCTGGAGCAATTTCGCGGCAGCCGGCGCCCACGCCGGCGCCCACGGTCTTCTGACCTTGCGGGCGGACCGCGTCGAGGCCGAGGTGCGGCTCTACGACCTGACGTCGCCGACCTTTCCTCCGATTGCCTCACGCAAATTCGACGCCGCGGTGACGCCGCTGTCCCCGGGCTTCGATTGGCGGCGGCGACTGGCGCACAAGATCGCCGACGACATCGTCCTGCAGTTCACCGGCGATAGAGGCGTCGCCGACACGAAGATCTCGTACGTCGTCGGGCCGTCCGGCGCGAAGGAGATCGTCGTCGCCGACTACGACGGCGTCGGCACGAGCCCGGTGACCCGCAACGGCTCGATCAACCTCTCGCCGGTCTGGAGCCCCGACGCGCGGTCGATCGCGTTCACGTCGTTCATGAACGGCTACCCCGATCTGTTCCGGCTGTTTCCGTTCGAGCCGCGCCGCGGCGTCCAGACGCTCGCGTCGTTCCACGGGATCAACTCGTCGCCGTCGTGGAGCCCGGACGGCCAGTCGCTGGCGCTCACGCTGTCGAAGGACGGCAACCCGGAGATCTACGTCCTCACGGTGCAGAGCGGGGCGCTGCAGCGCCTCACGCGACACGCCTCGATCGACACCGAGCCCACCTGGTCACCGACGGGCCAGCAGATCGCGTTCGTCTCCGACCGCGCCGGCGCGCCGAAGATCTTCGTGATGGAGCGCGACGGCTCCAACGTCCGGCAGGTCACGACCAGCGGCTTTCACACGCAGCCGCGCTGGTCGCCGAAGGGCGACACGATCGTGTACACGCAGCGCGAAGGCGTGCACAATCTCTGGGTCATCACGCCCGGCGGCACGAACCCGCGTCCGCTGACCAGCGGTCAGGGCGACAACCAGGGCGCCTCCTGGGCGCCCGACGGACGCCATCTCGTGTTCCAGTCCAACCGCTCGGGCCGGTGGCAGGTGTACATGATGCTGCTCGATGGGATGGAGACGACACAGATCACGACGGGCGCCGGGGACGCGACAAGTCCCTCATGGTCGCCGCGCCTGCCGTGATAGCATTAGTGGCCGAACTTACGGGCACTCACGCGGAGGTCACCGGAGTGAAGTTCAAAGGAGGCAACATGGTAACGCGCGCCGCGCAGGTCACGATGTTGTCGCTGCTGCTGGCTGGGCTGGTGATCACTGGTTGCGCGAAGCGGCCCGCGACGACGGCGTCGACAGCAGCAGCGCCGGCCCCCGCGCCGAGCGCCGCTCCGGCGCCGGTGCCGCCCAGCGCGAGCGCGCCCTCGTCCGGTGGCGCCGCGGCCGCGGCGCCCGCGGCGGGCGCCGCCGCGGCCGCGCCGCAGACGCCGAGGCCGGTGCCGAAGGAGTTCATGGCCGTCGCGGCGCTCAAGGAAGTCCATTTCGACTTCGACAAGTACGACATTCGCGCCGAGGACGCCAAGACGCTCGACGCCAACGCCGCGTGGCTGAAGTCGAACGCCGACAACCTCGTGCTGATCGAAGGCCACTGCGACGAGCGCGGCACCAACGAATACAATCTGGCGCTCGGCGAGCGTCGCGCGAAGGCGACGATGAACTATCTCGTCTCGCAGGGCATCCAGGCCAACCGGATCACGATCATCAGCTACGGCGAGGAGCGGCCGGTTTGCAACGAGAAGACCGAAGCGTGTTGGGCCAAGAATCGGCGCGCGAACTTCCTCGTCAAGCCGCGCTAGGCTCGCGCAGAACCCTGTCGGTGAGGAGAGGGCTTCTCCTTCTCCTCGCTCTGTCGCTCCCGCTGGCCGGCTGTGCCGAGGTGCAAGAAGCCACGGGCGTCGCGACCCAGCAGGATCTCCTGCAGCTCCGGCAGGAGATGATCGCTGCCCAGCAGGCTCAGCGCTCCCGGGTCGACCCTGCCGCGCTCTCGGCCCAGATCGACAAGCGCGTGCAGGAGCAGTCCGGCGAGCGTGATCGCCAGGTCGCCGCGCTCAACCGTCAGGTCGAGGGCCTCAATGATACGGTGGCGACGCTCTCGAGCCGCATCGAGGAGCTCAACACCCGCGTCGAGAATCTGAACCGGCAGGCGCGGGCAGCCGCGCCCGCCGCGGGCGCCCAGGCGGCGACGACGCCGCGTCCTGTGACTCCCCCGACTCCCTCGACCACGGGCCCCGCCGCGGGAGGCCCCACGATCACCACGACGCCGCCGGGACCGGTGGCGGCCGTGCCGCCCCGCCCGACGACCGGCGCGCTCCAGCCGCAGGACATCTACCAGGCGGCGTACATCGACTTCAGCAAGGGGAGCTACTCGCTCGCGATCGCGGGCTTTCGTGAGTTCCTGCGGCGCTACCCGGACCACGAGCTGGCCGGCGCCGCGCAGTACTGGATCGGTGAGGCCTACCTGGCGCTCGCGCGCGGCTTCACCGACTCGAGCCAGGGGGACAAGGCGAACGAATCGCTCGAGCAAGCAGTACAGGAATTCAAGAAGGTCCAGGCGAACTACCCGCGCGCCGACAAGGTCCCGACGGCGCTCTACAAGGAAGCGCTCGCGCTGATCGACCTCAAGCAGCCGGCGCTCGCGCAGGCGCGCCTGCAATACCTCGTCGACAACTTCCCGCGCGCCGAAGAAACGTCCCTGGCCCGCGAGCGCCTTTCGTCCCTGAAGTCCCGTTAGCCCGAAAGGGCTCCCGCCGGCGAGCTCCGGCGGGTCAGTCGGCCGAGTCGTCGAGACCTAGCACCCAGACGACGGCCACGTCCTGCTGCTCGTGCGGCGAGTACACGACAACGGTGGCTCGCGGATCGTCGGTCTCGGCAGAGCTCACGAAGATGGGCAGATCGGGGGCGAGCGGACCGGACGTCAACTGCCAGAGGGTAACCGAAACCAGTGCGGCGGCAACCACCGCCCCGCCGAGCGTCAGGCGGGGATGCCACCACCAGCTTCTGCGAGGCGCCGCGGGAGCCGGCGCCGGGCGATGCTTGGCGTCCTCGATCCCGCGGACGACGCCGGGCCAGAAGCTCGACCAGTCAGGCTCGGCGCGTGGCGCACTGACCGCCAAGGTGCGCTGAAGGAGGCTCCGAAGCCTCCGGATATTCTCGGCTTCGCGCTGGCAGCGGGCACAGCTACTGACGTGCTTGGCCACGGGCTGCCCGGCGGCGTCATCCAGGGCCCCGTCGAGATACGCACCGATACGGCGGCGGATCAAAAGGCAGGTCAACACGACCATTGGACGCGCGGGGCCCCCACCCGTATTCTCATGGCGGCACATGATACCCGAACAGCCCGTGAGCTTCGCGGCAGGCGCTGACGCAATTCTGGAAGGTCGCCTGGCCGTTCCCTCAACCGCGACCGCCGGTGTGGTGATCTGCCATCCCCACCCACTGTATGGGGGTGACATGGACAATCCGGTCGTAGTGCGTGCTCAGGAGGTGTGCGGCGAGCTTGGCCTGGCCACCCTGCGCTTCAATTTCCGGGGAGTCGGCGCCTCCGGAGGCGTGCACGGGGGCGGCGTCGCCGAACAGGACGACGCGGCGGCGGCGCTCGACACGTTGGCGAAGGCCATCGGGGACGGCGTGCTCGCGATCGCGGGCTACTCGTTCGGGGCGCGGATCGCCGCGCTGCTCGCCGGCCGTGACGGCCGGATCGGCGGCCTGGCGCTGATCGCGCCGCCGCTGGCCATGTTCGACTTCGGGTTTCTGGAAGACCGAAACATCCCGACACTGATCCTGGCCGGCACGCGGGATGAGTACTGCCCGCCCGAGGACTTCACGCACTTCACCGCCAAGCGACCGTGGGCGACGGCCGCCACCATCGACGGCGCCGACCATTTCTTCTTCGGCAAGCTGTTCCCGTTGGGCGAAGCGGTCGCCGCGTGGGCCAAGCGGCTCCCGCGGGGCGCTGCGACGCGCTAGCTTCGTGGAAGCTGCCGCGGGGTGGCGTTGCCTGCGGACAGGATGATCCGCACGCCTTCCTCGACCGGCAGCCCCGTCGACAGCACGTCGTCACGCGGAACCACGACGATGTCGCCCAGATAGAGGTTGTTCGTCGGGATGAAGACGGTCACCATCTCCCGCTTGCCGTTCGGGGTGTCGACGACGACGTGGCTCGTGACGAAGCCGAACGCGTACTCGCCCTGGCGCGGATGCTCGACCAGCACCACCGCGCCGAAGGCGCTCCGGCGCTCGGGCGAGAACGAATCGATGAGCATCTTGACCGACGGATAGAGCCGCCGATAGATCGGCACGCGCAGCAGGAGCATGTCGCCCCAGTTCAGCACGCGCCGCCCCACGACGTTCCGGGCGATCGTGCCCATAATCAGCATGATCGCGACGGCGGTCAGGAAGCCGAGCCCCGGGACGTCGCGTCCGAGAATCCGCTGGTACATCGGCGCGAACACGTCGTCGATCCGACTCCAGAAAATCCACAAGAGCCACGCGGTGAGGAAGGCGGGCACCGTGACGAAGAAGCCCGCGATGAATCGGACCTTGAGCCAGTTCTTCACACCGATCGCCCCATGGGTTGTTCTTCGAGGATAGCACCGAGCACCAGCCGCAACGGCACAGAACGGCCGCAGGGCGTGGACGAGGCGATCGGGTACTACCGATCGGCCGGCGAAGCCCGGCGCGCCGTGGCCGAAGTGACGGCGACCGGCGCGCGCGCCGGCGATCCGGGCGTGCGAGCGCTGCTAGGGCGCGACGATGCGGCCGCCGCCCATCACCTTCAAGAATTCTCCGAGCGACGGAAAGCGCATGAACGGGTTGGCGTGCTTCTCGTCGCCGATCGTCGAGGACGGTCCGCCGTAATTGTGGCCGGGCAAGAGGATCGTCGACTCGGGCAAGGCGCCGAGGCGTTGCGTGAGCGAGTAGTACATCTCCTTGGGATCGCTGCCCGGAAGGTCGGTGCGGCCGCACGAGCCGATGAAGAGGGTGTCGCCCGACACGAGCCGGCCGTCGATCAGGAAGCACTGCGAGCCGGGCGTATGCCCGGGGGTGTGCATGAACGTGAGCGTGAGCCGGCCGATCTGGAGGGTCGAATGGTTGTCGACCTTCACGAGATCGGAGCCGAAGCCCTTGAGGAACTCGCGCTCGGCCTTGTGCACGTAGACCTTGGCCTTCACGCGCTCGAGCAGCTCCTCGACTCCGGGGATGCGGCCCGGCATCCCCCACGACTCGAGGCTTCCGCCGACGTGATCCTGATGGGTGTGCGTGACGAGGGCCCCGGTGATCGTCATGCCCGCGGCCTGCGCGGTGTTGATGATCGTGTCGATCTCCCACGCCGGATCGACCACGACGCACTCGCGCGCCTGCGGATCCCCGATGAGATAGACGAAGTTCTGCATCGGGCCGAGCTCCATCTGCTTGAGATAGATCGTCTCGTCTGGCACGGCCCTCATCCTACTCCAGCACCACGTGGCAACGCGAGTGCAGCGCACGCCGAGATTCGCGCACATCGCGCCGCCGGGGTAGAATGACGGACCTGCCCTGATCGACGTACAGATCAGAGGTGAATCGGTGACGACCAGCAACAACGCCGCGGCTCGACGGGTGACCTACCAGCTCGAGACCTTGTGGGACTACGACTACGTCCCGACCCACGACGAGCTCGCGACCCTGTACGAGACCGCCAAGAAGAACCAGTGGAACGGCTCAGCGGCCATCGACTGGAGCCGTGCCGTCGGCGCCGAGGGGCCGGTGCTCAACGTGCAGATGGCGTTCATGGGCACGGACTTCTTCCCGAAGCTCACGCCCGAAGAGCGCAAGGAAGTTGAGATTCGCGTCTCGGCCTGGCGCCTGTCCCAGTTCCTCCACGGCGAACAGGGCGCCCTGGTCGTCTGCGGCCAGCTCGTGAACTCGATTCCCGAGCTCGATGCGAAGCTCTACGCGTCCACGCAGGTCGTCGACGAGGGGCGGCACGTCGAGGTGTTCGAGCGCTACGTCAAGAAGCTCCACAAGATCTACCCGGTCGATCCGCTCCTGAAGTCGCTGCTCGACGAGATCCTCGCCACCAACCTCTGGGAGCTGAAGCTCCTGGGCATGCAGATGATCGTCGAGGGCCTCGCGATCGCGGCCTTCAATCTCATGCGCCGGCAGACGGGCGACCCCACGCTCGGCGAGCTCCTCGACTACGTCCTGCAGGACGAGGGCCGGCACGTGAACTTCGGCTACTTCGCGCTGCGCCGCTCGATCCCGAACATGGACGCCGCCAAGCGCGAGTACCTCGAGGACTTCACGTTCAAGGCGTGCGACCACATGTACGCGCGCGACGAGCGGACGGGATTTCAGTCGATCAAGAGCGTGTGGACCGAGATGGGGTGGGACGGCGAGGAGCTCTGGCGCGACACGATCCGGAACTCGCAGACGACGAAGTCGTTCAACAGCTTTCTGTTCCGGGAGAACCTGATGCCGCGCCTGCAGCGGCTCGGGCTCATCTCCGAGCGGATCGCGCCGCGCTATCGCGAGCTAGGCCTGCTCGAGTGAAGGGCGCGGGCTGATCAGCCCTTGAAGTCGTCCGGCACCTTCGGCGCCTCGCCGAGGTGCTTGGCGTCGACGCTGTAGATCGCGGGCGCCGCCTTCAGCTTGACCCAGGCCTGGTCCCCCTCGCGCTTGCCGACCAGGAGGGTTCCGGCCTCGCTCCCATCGGCCTTGAGCAAGGTGACCTCGAGCGTCGGGGCGTCGATCCCGTACTTGGCCGGCTCGTCGCCGGTCGGCGCCGCAACCGTCTTCCACTTGAGCGCCCTGAGCGCGTAGAGCAGGTTGTCCACGGTCGCGGACTTGGCGGTGCCGCGGCCGCCTTCGACCAGCTTCCACTCGCTCTCGCCGCTGCGCTCGACCACGACGGTCTGGCCGCCGCCGCGCACGCGCATGCGCTTGATGTCCCTCGGCTCGAGGCCGGGCAGCAAGGTTCGATCGCGGAGCTCGTCGAGCGAGCGTCCCAGCTCGTCCAGCGCGCGCCCGTCGACCAGTACGACGGGCCCTTGCCCCTCCACCGCCGCGTACGCGCTCGCGGCGCCGGCGCGCTTTTCGGGCGAGGGCGCCAGCAAGACGGTTCGTGGCATCGAGGCGCCCTGCTCGGTGATGTTCACGCGCACGGTCGGTTTGGCCAGATAGCGCGCGATGCCAGAGGCGTCGTCGGTGAGAAACGCCTGGGCCTTGAGCTCGCGCAGCTTGAACAGCACGGCGCCCGCTTCGACCTGATCGGCGGCGAGCGCCTGCGGCGCGCTGATCTTCCAGCGGTCGCCGTCCTTGGCCAAGGTGACCGTGCCCTTGGCGCTCTCGATCTGGATCGTCGCGACCTTGTCGCGGTCGAAGGCGACGACGGACTTGTCGCGCAGGACCGCGACGTTCTTGGGCACGGCCGTCCACGTCTCGTCCGGGATCAGCATCACGGTCGACTCGCCGGGCCGCATCGCGTAGACGCCCTTCTTGGCCGTGTCCGCGCGCCCGATCAGGAGCGTCTTGGTCGCGCGGTCCTTGTCGCGCCCGGTCTGCAGATCGATGCGAACAGGCTTGTCGAGGCCGAACGGGGCCAGCGAGCTCGGCGCGTCGGCCGCGAACTCCTTGACGCGAGCCGCACGCAGCTTCTCGAGGAAGTCGCGGACCACGTCGGCGTCGGCGGGCAGCGGGCGAGGCCGGGTGAGCTTCCACCGGTTATCGGCCTGCTCGAGGGCGATCTTGTCGTCGCGGGTGTCGATCTCGAGCCCGGTCACCTCCCGCTGCTCGAACGCCAGCACGGTCTTGTCGCGGAACTCGGCGACCGGCCGCGTGCTGTCGCGCAGCACCGAGTCGCCCACGACGAAGACGGCCGGCTTGCCGGCCTCGCGCGCGTACACCCAGACACCGGTGGGGCTCTTGGCGCCGAGGATCAGGCCCGCCTGCTTGCCGTCCTTGAGGCGCAGGGTGATCTCCGCCGCCGGCTTGTCCAGCCCGTAGTCGCCGAGCGCTTTGGGATCGGCTTCGATCTCGCGGTCCATGCGCGCGGTCACGATCGACGTCACCGTCTCGTCGACGGCTCCGCGATCGCCGCGCCCGTTCACCGGCGCCTGGATCTGCCAGCCGTCGGCCTCGCGCTTCAGCTTCACGGTCGAGTCCGCGCGCTTGATGTCGACCTCGGTCACGTCGGCGGGCTCCAGCGTGAAGACGCGGCCCTTGCGGCTCTCGACCTTCTCCCGCTCGGGGCCCAGCCGGATCTCGTAGACGTAATAGAAGGCGCCGAGCACGATCAGGATGGCGGCCAGGACCGCGGTCGTCTGCCAGCGCATGACCGCGCCCGGTTAGTTCGCCGCGCGGCGGCGGACGACGGCGACGATCCCGCCGGCGAGCACGAGGGCGGGCAGCACGATGACCGGCAGGAGGAACACCGCCTGCGCCTGATTCGAGCTCATGAAGACGGGTGTCTGCTTCACGTCCTTGGGCCGGACCGAGATCTGGTCTTCTTCCTCGGCCAGCCAGCTCACCGTGTTGAGGAAGAAGTCGCGATTACCCTGGATGTTCAGGAACTGGTTGGCGGCGATGTTCGACGTGCCGTAGACCACCATGCGCGCCTTGTCGATCGTCGCGACGGCCGCGACCGTGAGCGGCCCTTTCGGGTCTTGCGGATCGGGCTGTGCGACGCCGCGCTGGAGGTCGGCGCGGTTGGTCTCGCCCCAGCTCTCCGCGCTCGTGCGCGCCAGCGACTGGACGTTGACGCCCTTGGGCGGAGTCTTGAGCGCCGTGATCGACCGGGTGAGCGGAAAGAGCGTCGTGATTCCGGCCAGGTCGCGGGTGATCGGATGCGACTCGTACTGCTGGATGATCGGAACCTCCGGGCCGATGCCGAAGAGGCGTCCGATCGGGTTCTGCTCGACCACGAGATCGTCGTCGAGCTGGAATCCGTACTTGACGAGATGCTTCTTGAGCCCCTCGTTCTGGAACGGATTGACCATCGCGAGCACCTTGCCGCCGCGGCCCAGGTACGTGTCGATCGCATCGAGCTCGGGGGGGAACAGATCGTTGCGTGGCCCGGCGAGGATCAGGACGGTCGCGTCGTCCGGCACCTTGCCCGCGCGCGCCAGGACGAGCGGCTTGACGTCGTAGTTGGCCTTCTCCATGGCCGACTTCGCTTCGCTGAACCCCGGCCGATCGCTGCTCGTGAGCTCGGACTCGCCGTGGCCCTGGATCACGTAGACCACGCGCTTGCCCTCGCGCGTCACCTTGACGAGCCCGTTCGTCAGTTTCTCTTCCTCGGCGTCGAGCACCTTCTCCGACTTCGCCTTGGTCTCCAGCACGATCGTGCCGTACGACTCGATGCCGTAGCGACGGGCCAGGCCGGGCTCGCGGTCGGGGTCGGCGCTCTTCCACGTGAACTTGCCGTTCGAGTACTTCGCGTACTGCTTCAGTAAGTCCTCGGCCACGCGCTTGCCGGGCTGATCGCTCCTGAAGAACGCGACCGCGTTCACGTCGGTCTTGAGGCCGCCGAGGAGCTGGATCGTCTGCGGCGACAGGCTATAGCGCTTGTTCTCGGTGAGGTCCCACCGCGCGCTGTGGCGGAACGACAGCGCCTGCACGACGACCGTCGCGCCCAGGATGAGCGCGACCGCGATCGCGGTGTTGAGGCCGTAGCGCATCGACCGTCGGCCGAAGAAGCTCCGGTAGTCCTCCACCCGCGCCAGCAACGAGGCCAGCACGAGCACGATCCCGACCGCGACGATCGTCCACCGGTAGCGGATCCACTCCGGGCGTACGAACGGCAGAATCGCGCCGAAACCCACCACGAGAATGCCGAGATACCCGCCCCAGTCGAGGAGCCGCCGGATCATCCCTTCCACCGCCGAGCTTCGAGTGATCGCAAGGTCAGGAACAGGGCGAGCGCCGTGAAGTTCACGTAGTAGAGGATGTCCTTCGTGTCGAGGACGCCCTTCGAGAAGCTGTCGTTGTGCTCGAGGATCGACAGGAACTGGAGCACGCGGCCGGCGGTCCCACCGGCGTAGTCCGCGCTCCAGCCGAGGATCCAGAAGATCAGCAGCACGCCGAAGGTCGTGATCGCCGCGACGATCTGGTTCTCGGTCAGGGACGACGCGAACACGCCGACCGCGATGAACGTGGCACCCATCAAGAGCAGACCGAGATAGCCCGTGAGCACCGGGCCCCACTCGAGCCGCGCGAAGTACACGACGATCGCCGGGTAGAGCACGGTGAGCCCGATCATGATCGCGTAGAGCACCAGCGCCGCCAGGTACTTGCCGGCCAGCACCGCGCCGTCGCGCACGGGGTACGTGAGCAGCAGCTCGATCGTGCCGGCGCGGCGCTCCTCGGCGAAGAGCCGCATCGTCACCAGCGGCATGAGCAAGAGCAGGATCACGCTGATGTTCGAAAAGAGCGGCCGCATCACGCTGTCGGTGACGTTCAGCTCGCGCCCCATCTGCGGGTTCATCGCCGACTGCAGCGAGGCCTGCGTGAAGAAGGCGAAGATCGAGTAGAAGAAGTAGCCGCCGATCAGCAGGAAGATCGTGAACACGACCCACGCGACCGGCGAGGTGAAGTAAAGCCGCATCTCCTTCTTGAAGATCGGCCAGATCCTCACGACGCCGCTCCGTCCGCGGCAACCTCGGCCACCGCGGCCTCCTCGGACTCCTCGCCGGCGACGACCCGGATGAACACCTCCTCGAGCGTCATGCCGACGCGCTTGAGCTCGAGCAGATCCCACCGCTGCTGGGCCGCCATCTGGAAGATCTCGGCCCGCACGTCACGGCCGCGCGCGGCCTCGACCGTGTAGCGCGCGGCCCCGTTCGCGGGCGCCTGGTCGTGCACCGTGAGCACGCCGGGGATCGCCCGGATGCGGTCGCGGACCGCCGGCGGCGGGCCGGCGATCTCGACCTCGATTCGGGAGGTCGGGAAGAACTGCTCCACCAGGCTGTCGATCGGGCCCTGCGCGACGATCGCCCCCTTGTTGATGATGATCACCGCGTCGCACACCATCGAGACCTCCGGCAGGATGTGCGTCGACAGGATCACGGTGTGCTGGCCGGCCAGGGACTTGATCAGCGAGCGGATCTCGGTGATCTGCTTGGGATCCAGGCCGATCGTCGGCTCGTCCAGGATCAACACGTCCGGATCGCTGACGATCGCCTGCGCCAATCCCACGCGCTGGCGATAGCCCTTCGAGAGCTTGCCGATCAACCGATTCTGCACGTCGGCGATCAGGCAACGGTCCATGACGTCGGCGACGCGGCGGCGGCGGTCGGCGCGGCCCACGCCCTTGACCTCGGCGACGAAATCGAGGTACGGCGCGACGCGCATGTCGGTGTAGAGCGGGACGTTCTCGGGCAGGTAGCCGATCCGCCGCCTCACCTCCATGGACTGGTGGAACACGTCGTATCCGGCGACCTTGGCGGCGCCGCTGGAGGGCGGCATGAAGCAAGACAGGATCCGCATCGTCGTGGACTTTCCCGCGCCGTTAGGCCCGAGGAAACCCACGATCTGGCCCGGCGAGACGCTGAACGACACGTCTCGGATCGCCGCGACGGGGCCGTAGTTCTTGGTGAGGTGATCGACTTCGATCATCGAGGCCGGTTACGGAGTATACAACGGCCGGCCGTTCACTTCGACTCGACGACCGGCATCCGCTCGAGGAGCCAGGGCGGCACGGCCACCATCGAGCTCGTCGCCGGGTCCAGACAGGCGTGGAGGGTCGACCCCGTCGCCACCGGCTCGCCCTCCTCGTTGCGGATCTCGTACGCGAAGCGGAAGCTCGCCCGCCGGCGCTCGCTCACCCAACAGCGGACCTCCAGGAGGTCGTCCAGCCGCGCCGGCTTTCGGTACTTCACGACCGCCTCGACCACCGGCAGGTGCACCTTGGTGTCGACGTGCGACATCGCGAGCCCCTGCTGGCGCAGGAACTCGACCCGGCCGACCTCGAAATAGGTGAGGTAGTTTCCGTAGTAGACGACCTTCATGCAATCCGTGTCCTTGTAGCGGACGCGAATCCTCGTGGACGCGATCACAGATATTGACCGTACCGGATCTTCTCGACGACTCCCCGCACGCTCTTGTAGCTGTCGAGCGCGTCGAGCAAGTCTTCCGTGGTCACGGGCGCGACGCCCGGGCGCTCGGCCGCCGCGCGCACCTTGACTTCGAGCGCGCGCCGCACGATCACCGAGAGGTCCGCGCCGCTCATGCCGCCCATCACCGGCAGGATCTTGTCGTAGTGGATCGCCTCGAATAAGGGCCGGCCCGCGGTCTTCTCGGTCCGGAGGCGGATCAGCTCGAGGATCTCCTTCTGGGCCGCCGCATCGGGCAGCGGGATCTCGATCAGATGGTCGAGGCGGCCGGGCGCCACCAGGGCCGGGTCGAGCGCGTCGGTGTGGGTGGTCGAGGCGACGACGAGGATGCGCTCGGTCGTGCTCATCGCGTCGAGCTTCTCGCACAGGGCCGCGACGAGCCGGGCGCTGGCCTCGCGCGCCTGCGGCGGCGGCAAAAGGTGCTCGAGCGAGAGCGCGTCGGCCTCGTCGAGGAACAGCACGGCGGGGCCTTCGGCCATCGCGATCTTCAAGATCTCCTGCAGCAGGTCGCCGGTGCTCGCGGCGAACTTCGAGGTGATGTTCATCAGCTTCAGGTGATAGAAGATCGCGCCGGAGGTCGTGGCCAGCGCCTGGGCGAGCTTCGACTTCCCCGTGCCGGGCGGGCCGTAGAGCAGAATACCTTTCGGCGGCTCGATGCCCCACTGTCGGTACAGGTCGGGGGACGTGAGCGCGAGCGCGAATCCCTTGAGGATCGTCTTGGCCTCAGTGAGCCCGCCGACGTCGTCGAAGGTGACCGTCGACTTGATCTTGGTCTCGACCCGGCCGGTGAGATCGCCGTACTTCTCACCCACCTTGACGAAGACGTCCTCGATGCGCCGCTGGAGCGCCCACTCCTTCTCGGTCCGCTCGGGCACGGCCATCGTCAGATCGAGGGGCGCCGGGCCGGCGCGGTGCTGGCGGCCTTCTCGAACACGCGTTCTTCCACCATGACCGGCACCTTCGCGCGGATCGCCAGCGCGATCGCGTCCGACGGGCGCGCGTCGAGCTGCAGCTCGGGCCCGCCGGCGTTCAGGTAGACGATCGCGTAGTAGATGTCGTCGCGCAGGTCGGTGATGACCACGCGCGTGAGCGTCACCTTGAGCCGGCCGAAGAGCGTGAGGAACAGATCGTGCGTGAGGGGCCGCGGCGGCGTGACGCCCTGGAGCGGGACCGCGATGCCGGTGGCCTCTGCCAGGCCGATCGCGAGGGCGACGGAGCGCTTGTCGCGTTTGCCCTGAAGCAGCACCGTCGGCTGCTGCGTGTTCTGGTCCATCATCACCGCGACGACTTCCACCTCCTGCGCGCCGGTCGGCTTGGGCGGCGCGACGTCCTGCCGGTCCGGAGCCACGTGCGCGCGATCGGGCACGCCGAGCACCGCGACCATCAACGACACCATGACGCCGATCCGGACGGTCGTATTCATGCCGGCTCCTGTCGCGGAAAACGTGAAATCAGTATAGCGCCGCCGGTCAGGCCACGCGACGCTCGACCAGCCGCATGCTGAGCGCCGCGCCGAGCAGCAGGAACGACGCGAGCATCATCCACATGTATCGGTACCCGATCGCGTGGGTGACGTAGCCGAACGCGAACGAGCCCGCCGTCTGGCCGACCAGGAAGACCGCACTGAACATGGCGACGATCACGCCGCGCCGCGTCTCGGGCGCGTGGTCGGTCGCCATCGCCGCCAGCCCGGGATAGAGCAGGCCGTGCGCGCTTCCCTGCATCAGCCCGATCACGAACAGCACCGGGACGACTGGCATCAGACTGGTGCGGCTGACGATGAAGCCGAGCAGCGCCAGGAGCGCGGTCGCGCCGGTCTGCACGAACATCGACGGCACGATGACCGCACGCCGCCCATGGGTGTCGATCAGGCGGCCGCCGAAGACCCGCACGCCGATCGCCGCGACGGCGAAGGCCGTGTAGAACAGCGCCAGAGTCTCGATGCCGAGGCTGTCCGCGAAGGTCGGCACGAAGACGAAGGTCGTGCCGGCGCCGAGCCCGAAGAACAAGGTCACGATCATGTGGCGATGGCGCAGCTCGTCGAGCCCGCCGCGCTCCCAGAGCGAGCCGGCCACCGGCAGCGGCGCTCCGGGCCGCCCGCGCGGCAGGCTCCACACGTAGCCGGCCGCGACGATCGCCATCGCGGTCCCCATGATGAAGAGCGGGCGGAATCCCATTTTGCGCACCACCGCCTCGCCGACGAGCGGCGCGATCGCGGTCGCCACGAGCCCGGCCACGCCGTAGATCCCGAGCGCCCAGCCGCGGTGCGACGGCGGCGTCAGGTCGAGCACGTAGGAATAGTTCGCCACGAAGAACGCGGAGAAGCCGACGCCCTGCAGCAGGCGCACGACGGCCAGCAGCCCGATCGACGGCGTCGTGGTTGCCAGGAGCGCCGCCGCGATCACGAGACCGGTGCCCGTCGCCATGAACCGCCGGCGGCCAAACGCGTCGACGAGGGGCCCGACGATCGGCTGACAGAGGATGCCGACGGCGTTGTAGAGACCCATCACGAGGCCGATCTCGACCTCGGTACCGCCGATGCCTTCGATGTAGAGCGGCAGGAGGATGAAGCAGTTCAGGCTGAAGAAGAAGAAGAAGTTGGTGATCGTCGCCCGAATGAAAGCCTTGTCGGCTAAAATGGGCGGCGGCACTCGAAAATTATCGCATGACCACCATCGATGCCACGCTACGTCACGCTCTGGAGGTCAGCGGTCGCGATCTGATCCTCACGCTCGATCCCGCCCTCCAGGGCCTACCCGAAACCGCTCACGGCGGCTCGGTCCTCGCCGTGTTCGATTCGCTCGCGGGCGTCCCAGCCCCGCGCGAAATCTCCGGCCTCTACCGCCGCCGCGTCCCCCTCGGCGTCCCGCTGACTCTGGTACGAACGCGCGACGAAGCGAGCGACACGTTCGTCCTGTCCGATCAAGCCGGCGCCATCCTCGTCGACGGCCGCATCGCGCCGCTGCGATTGGATGTCGATGACGACCGGCTCAGTCGGCTGGGCGGGGGTGGGGGGCCTCTGCGGGGACCCGTGTTGTCAGGACCGACCCGAGGCGATCCGAGATCGTCGGCCTCGAGGGAGTTTGCTAGCGTGGTCCCCGCAGAGGCTCCCCACCCCCGCCCGGCCGACGTTGACAGGGCAGAGCAAGCGTATCCGCTGCCGGTGTCGAGGGCGTGTTTCGCGTGCGGGACAGAAAACGCGCTCGGTCTGCGCGCGAGGCTAGAGTTCGACGCGGACGCGGTAAGCGCAGAGTGGCAGCCGCGCCCGGCGTTTCGACGAGAGGATGGCACGCTGGCGCCCGCGGCGCTGACGACGTTGCTCGACGAGGCCGCGTTCTGGCTCGGCGCGCTCGCGACGGGCGAATCCGGGATGACGACGGAGCTGCGCGTCTCGCTCCACCGCCCCGCCCCGTTCGACGCGACAGTGACGGTCGCCGGCGCGCGCGCCGCAGTGCGCCCGCGCGAGGACGATGCTCGCTATCAGGATACCGAGATCGTCGCGCGCGCCGGCGATCAGGTCGTCGCGACCGCGCGCATCACGTTCGTGGTCGTACGCGGCGCCGCGCGCCGCCTGGTCAACGGGATGCTCGCGATCAACGACCCGGAGTGCGTGCGGCGCGTGTTCCCGGCTTACACGCGCTGAGGCGTGCAGCTCACGACTCACAGAAGGAGACGTACGATGCCGAAGACCACTCAGCTCGTCCTGTCGCTTCCGTCCAAGCGAGGCGTTCTCGCCGGAATCGGGCGCGCGCTGGCCGACGCCAAGGTCAACATCATCTCGCTCTCGGCCGCCGAGGCCGCGGGGCGCGGCAAGATCCGCTTGGTCGTGAACAAGCCGACCCTCGCCAAGCGGGCGCTCCGGAAGGCGCGCGTGCGTTTCGCCGAGGAGGTCGCATTCGCCAAGCGAGTCAGCAACAAGCCGGGCGCGCTCGCGCGCGTGGCCGACAAGCTGGCGCGGGGCGGCGTCAACATCAAATCCGCGTACGCGACCACGGCCGGGCGCGGCGGCGCCACCGTCATCTTCACCGTCTCCAACCCGGCCAAGGCGCGTCGGATCATCGGCTAGATCGTCGGAGGGGGCCTCGACGGCCCCCTCCGATGCCTCCCCCAGGATTGCGCGGGCAAAGCCCGCGCTCGAACCGCGCTGGCCTAGCGGAGCGGGCGGAAGAACTCGCGGATGTCGCGGGCCAGCGCTTCCGGCTCTTCGAGCGCGGCGAAGTGGCCGCCGGCCGGCATCACGGTCCAGCGCTGGATGTTGTAGCTGCGCTCCGCCCACGCGCGCGGCGGCAGCAGGATCTCGCGCGGAAACGCGGCGTAGGCCGTCGGCACCGTGATGCGCCGCCCGTCGGGCAAAGGCCACGGTCGGTGGACACGCGCGTAGTACGGCCAGAACGACGAGTTGATCGCGCCCGTGACCCAGTAGAGCGTCACGTTCGTCAGCAAGGTGTCCTTCGAGAATCGCCGCTCGACCTCGCCGCCGCAGTCGCTCCACGTCCGGAACTTCTCGACGATCCACGCCGCCAGCCCGACGGGTGAGTCGGTGAGACCGTAGGCGAGCGTCTGGGGCTTCGTGCCCTGGATGGACTGGTAGCCCGTCTCCTCGCGCAGCCAGTGCTGGAGCTGCTTGATGTACGCCTGCTCCTCTTCGTTCGGCTTGTCGGGCAGCGCCGGATCGCGGCGCACGGCCAGAAGGTTCAGGTGGATGCCGGCCAGCCGGTCCGGGTACGAAAGGCCGAGGCGCGAGGTGATGAAGGCGCCCCAGTCGCCGCCCTGCGCTGCGTAGCGCCGATAGCCGAGCACGTCGGTCATGAGCCGCGCGAAGACGTCGGCGATCTCCTCGACGCCGAAGCGGGGCTGGTTCGGCCGGAACGAGAAGCCGTAGCCCGGCAGCGACGGCGCGACGACGGTGAAGGCGTCCGCCGGGTCGCCGCCGAAGCGCGCGGGATCGGTCAGCATAGGCAGGATCCGCTCGAACTCCACGATCGAGCCCGGCCAGCCGTGCGAGAGCAACAGCGGCATCGGCGCGGGACCCACGCCGGGCTCGTGGATGAAGTGCAGATCGATGCCGTCGAGATCGACGGTGTGGTGCCGCAGCCGGTTGAGGCGCGCCTCGTGGACGCGCCAGTCGTAGCGCGTGCGCCAGTACTCGACCAGCTCCTTCATGTACGCGACGCTGGTGCCGTAGCGCCAGCCGGCGTCCGGCGGCTCGTCGGGCCAGCGCGCGCGGTCGAGCCTGGCGCGGAGGTCGGCGAGCACGTCGTCGGCGATCTTGATCGTGAACTGGCGCGGCGTCATGCGGGCTTCCCTCCAGCGTGCTTGGCGGCCTCGACCCATTCCTGCCAGGTGTCGGGCGTGTGCCCGATCGCGACGCGCCCGCCGTACCGGACGAGCGGCGTCCGGAGCAGTCGCGGCTCGGTCAGCGCGCGCTCGAGCAGCCGCTCGGGCGAGTCGCCGGCGACGCGGAGGCCCAGCGCCTTGAAGCGCGCCCCCTCGCGATCGATCAGCGCCGCGGCGCCGTATTTGTCGGCAAAGCGCCTGAGCTCGCCGCGCGCGGCCGCTCGCTCCTTGAGATCGACGAAATGCACGGCGATGCCGCGCTCCTTGAAGAACCGCTGGGCCTTGCGCGTGTCCTGACAGTCGGTGAAGCCGAAGATCTGCGCCTGGATCGTCGTCATCGCGGTGGGCTCTGCGCAGGCGACGTGTCGGGCGGCTCTCCGGCGAGCCGCGCGAGGCGCGCACGAAGCTCGTGCCACGCGCTCTCGGGCACCGGCTGCACACCCGGGTGACGGACGCCGCCCACTCGCGGGCCGTGGAAATCGGAGCCGCCCGTCGCGATGAGGCCGAGCCGCGCGCAGAGATCGCGATAGGCGGTGATCTGTCCCGACGAGTGCTCGGGATAGAACGCCTCGATCCCGGAGAGGCCGACCTCGACCAGCTCGGGGATCAGCTCATCGCGATTCGCGAGCCCCGGGTGGGCCAGCACCGGCACGCCGCGCGCGCGCCGGATCAGCCGCACGGCCTCGACGGGCGTGAAGCGCTTGCGCGGCACGTTCGCCGGGCCGTTGCGCGACAGATACCGGTCGAACGCCTCGCGCACCGACTTCACGTAGCCGCGGTCGACCATCGCCTGCGCCACGTGCGGCCGGCCGGCCGAGCCTTCCTTCACGAGCGCGAAGACGTCCTCGGGATCGATCGGCATGCCGAGCTCGGCGAGGCGCGCGGCGATCCGATGGACGCGTTGACGGCGCTCCTCGCGCTGGGCCCCGAGGAACTCCTGGAACCAGGGCGCCTCCCAGTCGACGCAGTAGCCGAGCACGTGGACTTCCGCGCCGGGGACGTCGCAGTTGATCTCGAGGCCGGGCACGACTTCGAGCGGCGGCAGGCGTCTGGCCTCGTCCATCGCGTCGGCGATGCCGCCGGTGCAGTCGTGATCGGTGACGGCGAGGACGCGCACGCCGTGGCGCGCGGCCATTCGCACGAGCTCACGCGGCGAGAGGGTGCCGTCGGACGCGGTCGTGTGGGAATGCAGGTCGACCGCGCTGGCCACGGGCTACTCGCCGAGGTACGTCAGGACCGTCCGCACCGCGAATCCAGTCGCGCCCTTCGGAGCCAGCGGCAGGTCCTTCTCGGTGAACGCCGGGCCGGCAATGTCCAGGTGCACCCACGGCGTCTTGCCGGCGAACTCCTTCAGGAAGAGGCCCGCCGTGATCGCGCCGCCGCCGCGCGGGCCGACGTTGTTGAGGTCCGCGACCTCGCTCTTGAGGTTGTCGCGATACTCGTCGATCAGCGGCAGCTGCCAGAGCCGCTCGCCGGCGGCCTCGGCGGCCTTCATGAAGCGATTGGCAAGCGGCTGGTTGTTCGTCATGAGCCCCGAGCAGAGCTGGCCGAGCGCGATGACACAGGCGCCCGTCAGGGTCGCCATGTCGATGATCTCATCGGCCTGGATCGTCGTGTTGGCGTAGCAGAGCCCGTCCGCCAAGGTCAGGCGCCCCTCGGCATCGGTGTTGCCGATCTCGATCGTCGTGCCGTTCATCGCGCGCAGCACGTCGCCCGGGCGAAGGGCTGCGCCCGACGGCATGTTCTCGGTGGCGGCGATCAGCCCGTGCACCTCGGCGGCCGGCTTGAGCACCGGCAGCGCGCGCATGATCCCGAGCACCGCGGCCGCGCCGGCCATGTCGTACTTCATGCGTAGCATCCCGTCGGGCGGCTTGAGGTCGAGCCCTCCCGAGTCGAACGTGATGCCCTTGCCGATCAGCACGACCTTCTTGCGCCGGCGGCCGGCGGCGGCGCGTCCCGGGCTGTAGGTCACGTGAATGAACTTCGGGGGCTGCTCGCTGCCGGCGGCCACGCCGAGGAACGCGCCCATGCCCATCTTCTGGCACTCGGCCCGCTCGAACACCTTGACGTCGAGCCGGGATTCCTTGCCGAGCTCCGTCGCGGCGCGCGCGAGATCGGTCGGGTGCAGGTCGTTGGCGGGCGCGTTGATCAGGTCGCGCGCGAACGAGGTCGCCAGCGCGAAGCTCTCGCCCCGGCGCATGCCGTCTCGCGCCTCGCGCGCGCGGCGCGCGTCGGGCTCGACCAGGCGCAGCTCGTCGACGGTCTTGTCCGCCTTCTCGCGCTTGTAGCGGTCGAAGTAGTACGTGCCGAGGATCGCGCCCTCGACGACGGCCTGCGCCCGCTGGCGCGCGGTCAGGCGCTCGCCGAGCAGCTCGGCGGCCACCGTCTTGGCGCCGAGGTCGCGCGCCCGGCGCACGCCGGCCGCGGCCGCGCGGCGCACGATCTCGGCGGTCGTGTCGGCGCGGGGACCGAGCCCGGCGACGACAATACGCCGGCCGTCGGCGTGCGCGTGCGTGACGTGCCCGGCCTTGCCGGAGAACTTCTCGGCGTCGAGCACGCGCTTGAGCTGTCCCTGAGCTACGCGGTCGAGCCGCGCCAGACGCTCGGGCAGCTTGGCTTCACCGACGTGGAGGCCGACGACGAGCGCGTCGGCGGGCGCCTCTTCCAGCCGCTTGGTAACGATCTCGACTTTCACGCGAGCGTTCCTCCTCTCAGCGCCTGCGCCCGCCGGATCATGTCCATGAGGCCCTGGGTGGTGTCGAGCTCGGCGAGACTCGCGAGCTCGAACCACTGCGCCTCGGCGGCGTCGTCGCCGGCCTGGACGTCCAGCGAATCCGGGTACGCCAGGTAATCCACCAGCACGTAATGATAGCGGACACGACCCGCGTCATCTTTCACGACTCGATCGAGCACGCCGCACACGTCGACGATGCGGATCTTGATCCCGCACTCCTCGATGATCTCGCGCGCGATGGCCTCGCGCGTGGTCTCGCCGAGCTCGACGAGGCCGCCGGGGAGGCTCCACTTCCCGAAGGACGGCGCCTTGCCGCGCCGAACCAGCAGAACTTTGTCCTGGTGCAGGATGACCGCGCCGACACCGACGCGCGGATAGTCCGGGTACTCGCGGCTCATGAGCGGCCCGCGAGCCAGGCGTCGGCGCCGTACTTGTCGCGCACGAGACGCTCGACCGTCGCGGTCTCGTCGGCGCTGAGCCCGTCGGGGCGCAGCTCGATCGCGTGCTCGCGCTCGAACGCCGCGGCGAGCGCCGCGGCCACGTCATCCCACTTCGGCCGATGGCCGAGCGCGGCCTCGAGCGTCGTCAGCGTGGCGAGTGGATCGTCGGTCGTCGGAAAGATCGCGGCCAGCTGGGCCGGGTCGACGCCGAGCAGGATCGACCCGTGCTGGAGGAACGTGCTTCCGTAGCGCCGCTGGGCGCTCCCGACCAGCTTGCGCCCGCCGATCTCGATCTCGCAGCTGCCCGTGCGCGCGAAGCAGAAGGCCGGCGTGGGCTCGTCGCCGCGCGCGACGCCGACCATCTCCACCGGTGCGCCGAGCGCCCGCAGCCCCGAGGCGAGCGTGCGGCCGATCCATTGATAGCTGTAGAGGAGATCTCGCGCGCCGCCGCCGATGTCGTCCGCGGCCGCGATGACGCTGTAGGTCAGCTCGCGCTCCGGCCCGTCGTGATAGATCGCGCTGCCGCCGGTGAGCCGCCGCACGATCCCGACCCCCAGCCGGCGACACGCGGCGACGTCGACGTGCTGGTCGAGCGGCTGGCCGTAGCCGAGCGAGACCGTGGGTGGCGCCCAGGCGAAGAAGCGGATGGTCGGCGGCGACGCACCCGAACGGCGGCCGAGCCATACCGCCTCGTCTATCGCCATGTTCGTGGCGCCGTCGGTGGGTTCGGTCACGAGTAGACGCCAGGTTCGCGGGACCGCGTCGTCCGTCACGGCCCCTAGCATCGCACGGGACCGCGACGGACGCTCAGCGCGCTGGAGACAGCGTGGGGCTCAGTCGATGATCGCCTGGTAGACGAGCTGACGGAACAGGTCGCGAAACTCGCGCTGCCACGCCCCGGGCTGCGCCTGCGTCATCAGAACCGCGACCAGCTGCTCCTTGGGATCGATCCAGAAACCCGTGCCCGCGGCGCCGCCCCAGTTGTACTCGCCGGCAGAGCCCGGGAGGCTGTTCAGGCCATCGGCCCGGCGTACGGCGAAGCCGAGACCGAAGCCGTAGCCCGGCGCCAGCAGCGGGATCGCGGGCTTGATGTCGCCGAGATGATCCGACGCCATGTGGCGTACGGTCGTCGCGGCGAGAAGCCGCGTGCCGTCGAGCTGCCCGCCGTTTGCCAGCATCAGGACGAACCGGCCGTAGTCGGCGGTGCTACCGGCCGCGCCGGCGCCTCCCGCGTCGTTCTTGGGCGCAACCGTGACGTCGTGCAGGACGATCGGTTTGCCGGTGGCGCGATCGGTCAAGAGCGGCTGCGCCAGCCGCTTGACCTTGTCCGCCGGCAGGTGGAACGCCGTGTCGCTCATCCCCAGCGGACGGAACACGCGGTCGTCGAGAAACCGGCCGAGCGGCACGCCCGAGACCGATTCCACGACACGCCCGACGACGTCGGTCGAAAGACTGTACTCCCACGCCGTTCCCGGCTGACGCGCCAGCGGAACCTTGGAGAGCGCCTCGAGCTGCTCGGATGGCGTGACGCCGGCCCAGCCGACGTGGTTCTTCGCGTAGAGATCCTTGACGTACTCGTTGCGGGTGAATCCGCCGTAGACCAGTCCGGATGTGTGTCGCAGCAGATCGTAGACGGTCATGGGCCGCTCGGCCGCGACGACCGTGTACGTCGGCTTTCCGTTCGCGTCGGTGCCCTGGACCGCCACCTCCAGCTTCGCGAGCTGCGGCAAGTACATGCCCACGGGGTCGCCGAGCCGCAGCTTTCCATCCTCGACCAGCATCATCGCGGCGACCGACGTGAACGGCTTCGTCATCGAGTAGAGCCGGAAGATGGCGTCCTTCGTCATCGGCGACCCGGTCTTGGGATCGAGCTGGCCGAAGCTGTCGAAATACACGATGCGGCCCTTGCGCGCGACCAACACGACCGCGCCCGGAAAGCTCTTGGCCTCGATCTGTCCGTTCAGCGCCTGGCCGATCCGCGCCAGGCGCTCCTTGGACATGCCGACCGTCTCTGGAGCCGCCGACGGCTGCGCGCGCACGACGACGGGAACGACCAGCAGCACGACGAGCGAGAGCAGAAGGGCGCGTCTGAGCATGGCGAACCTCCCTCGGTTGATCGGCACTATAGCAGGAGGCGTTTCGTGTAGACGGCGAGATGGGACGCCGAGAAACAGCAGAACACGACGTCCTCGATGGTCGCGAGCTCCGCCACCGCGGATCGGACCGTCGCGACGGCAACGTCGGCCGCGGGCTCGATGGGGTAGCCGTACACACCGGTGCTGATGCTCGGGAAGGCCAGCGTCCGAATCTCGTTCGCCGCCGCCACCTCGATCGAGCGTCGATAACACGAGGCGAGTAGCTCCGGCTCGCGGCGGCCTCCCCCCTGCCAGACCGGACCGACGGTATGGATGACGAACTTCGCCGGCAGGCGATATCCCCGGGTGAGCTTGGCGTCGCCGGTTGGACAGCCCCCGAGGAGCCGACACTCCTCGAGCAATTGCGGTCCCGCCGCGCGATGGATGGCGCCGTCGACACCGCCGCCGCCGAGCAAGGACGAGTTGGCCGCGTTGACGATCGCGTCGACCGATAGCGTGGTGATGTCCGCCTGGATCGCGCGCAAGGTTGGCGGCATCGAGTCCCCGGCGTGCCGAGCCGGGCTACGCCCGATCGACCAGGACGAAGACGCAGCCGGTGTCCGAGTACACGTCGCGATCGACCGTGCCCGCGCCGGCGACACTCGCCCAGCCGGGACCCATCCGGCGTCCGGCCTGCACGAGCTCACCCTCCAGGACGAAGAGGAACTCCGGATAGTCGTGGACGTGAACCGGAGCGCGCGCGCCGGGCTCGAACCTGACGATCTGCATCTCCCAGCCGTCCGTGACCGCGACGTCCTTGACGAAGATTCCGGGCGCCATCGTCGATGGTCGCCAGGGTACGTCGTCGACGTGGACGCTTCGGACTACACCCGGCGCGTCCACTTGAGATTCGGCTCGCGCGCGGCCTTCGTCTGATCGAGCCGGCGTACCGGCGTGGTCACCGGCGCCTCGTGGATCGCCGCGTGGTTCGTCTCCGCCTCGCGCGCGATCTGGATCATCGCGTCGCAGAACGCGTCGAGCGTCTCCCTGGCCTCGGTCTCGGTCGGCTCGATCATCAGCGCCTCTTCGACGATCAGCGGGAAGTACGTCGAGGGGGCGTAGAAGCCGAGGTCGAGCAGGCGCTTGGCGATGTCGGTCGCGGTGACGCCGAGCTTTTTCTGTCGCCGCGCCGACAACACGCACTCGTGCATGCACGGACCGGGCACGGCCACGTCGTAGTCCTGCTCGAGCCGCTTCATGATGTAGTTCGCGTTCAGGATCGCGTTGTCCGAGACCGACCGCAGGCCGTCGGGGCCCATCGTGCGGATATACGTGTAGGCGCGCACGAGCATCCCGAAGTTGCCCCAGAACGCCTGCAGCTTGCCGATCGAGCGCGGCCGCTTCCAGTCGAGCGAGTATTCGTCGCCGTCCTTCGTGACGACCGGCACCGGGAGGAACGGCTCGAGGTGCGCCTTGACGCCGACCGGGCCCGCGCCGGGCCCGCCGCCGCCATGCGGCGTGGTGAACGTCTTGTGCAGGTTGAAGTGGCACACGTCGAAGCCGAGGTCGCCGGGGCGCGTGATCCCGAGGATCGCGTTCAGGTTCGCGCCGTCCATGTAGACCTGCACACCCTTGGCGTGACAGAGCTCGGTGATCTCGACGATGCGCGGCTCGAACATGCCGAGCGTGTTGGGCACCGTGATCATGAACGCCGCCACGTCGGTGTCGAGCGTGCGCACGAGCGCGTCCACGTCGACCTCGCCGTTCGGCAGCGACTTCACCTCGACGACCTCGTAGCCGGCGATCGCCGTCGACGCCGGGTTCGTGCCGTGAGCCGAGTCGGGCAGCAGCACCTTCGTCCGCTTTTCGCCACGCGAGGCGTGATAGGCGCGGATCATGAGGACGCCCGCCAGCTCACCCTGGGCGCCGGCCGCCGGCTGGAGCGAGACCGCGTCCATCCCGGCGATCTCGGCGAGATCCCGCGCGAGCTCGTGCATGAGCTGCAACGCGCCCTGCGCCGAGGCCTCCGGCGCCAGCGGATGGACCTTGGCGAAGCCGGCGAGCCGCGCCATGTCCTCGTTGAGCTTCGGGTTGTACTTCATGGTGCACGAGCCGAGCGGGTAGAAGTGCGTGTCGACGCCGTAGTTCATCCGCGACAGCCGCGAGTAGTGGCGGATGATGTCGAACTCCGAGACCTCCGGCAGCTCCGGCGCCTCGCGGCGCAGATGCTTGGCGGGCAGGAGCTTCTTCGCGTCGGCCTCCGGCACGTCGGCCTCCGGCAAGGACCACGCCACGCGGCCGGGCGACGAGAGCTCGAAGACCAGCTTGTCGTAGGCGTCGGCCATCACGCCACCGCCTTCTCGAGGGCCGCCGCGAACGCGTCGATCTCGGCCTTCGTGCGTTTCTCCGTCACCGCGACCAGCAGGCAATCGGCCAGGCTGCGATCGAAGCTCTTCAACGGCACGCCCGCGAGGAAGCCCTGCTTGGCCAGGCGCGGCAGCAGCCGGTCCGGCGCCTTCGGCAGCTTGAGCGCGAACTCCTTGAAGAACGGCGCCGGGAAGCGCAGCGAGACGCCCGGCACCTTCGCGAGCCGCTCGGCGGCATAGTGCGCCTTGGCCGTCGACAGCTCGCCGACCTTCACGAGCCCGCGGCGCCCGAGCGTCGCCATGTAGATCGTCGCCATCAGCGCGCAGAGGGCCACGTTGGTGCAGATGTTCGAGGTCGCCTTCGCGCGGCGGATGTGCTGCTCGCGGGTCTGCAAGGTCAGTACGAAGCCGCGCTTGCCGTCGCGGTCGACCGTGGCCCCGACCAGGCGCCCGGGCATCCGCCGCACGAGCTCGGTCTTCGCGGCGAACACCCCGAGGTTCGGTCCGCCGAAGCTCGCCGGCACGCCGAGCCCCTGGCCCTCGCCGACGACGATGTCGGCGCCGAGCTTGCCGGGCCCCTCGAGCACGCCGAGATTCACCGGATCCGCGACCACCACCAGGAGCGCGCCGGCGGCGTGCGCGAGCTCCGCCGCAGCGGCCACGTCCTCGAGGCAGCCATAGAAGTTCGGCGTCTGGATCACGAGCGCGGCCGTCTTCGCGGTGACGAGCTGTCGCGCCGCCGCCAGATCGGTGACCCCGTCGGGCGCCGGCAGATCGCGAAGCCGGACCCCCGGGCCCTCGCAATAGGTGGCGGTGACGCGCTTGTAGAGCGGATGCACGGCGCGCGAGAGGACGATCTCCTTGCGCTCGGTGACCGAGTGGGCCATCAGCGCCGCCTCGGCGAGCGAGGAGGCGCCGTCATAGATCGAGGCGTTGGCGACGTCCATCCCGGTCAGCTCGGCGATCATCGTCTGGTACTCGTAGATCGTGCGGAGCGTCCCCTGGCTCGCTTCGGGCTGGTAGGGCGTGTACGCGGTGAAGAACTCGCCGCGCAGGATCATGTGGTTGATCGGGCTCGGGATGTAGTGATCGTACGAGCCCGCGCCCAGGAACGACACGTGCGACTCCGCGTTCGCGTTGCGCGCCGCCAGCGCCGTCATGTGGCGGATCAGGTCGGTCTCGGCGAGCGCCGGCGTGAGACCGAGCGGCCGCCCGAGCCGGGCCTTGGGAGGGATCTTGACCAGAAGGTCCTCGACCGAGCCCGCGCCGATCACGCCGAGCATCTGCTTCTGCTCGTCCGGCGTGTTCGCGATGTAGCGCGAGGGCATCAGTGGCCTCCCTGCGCGATCAGCTCTTCGTACTGCTGCGCGGTCAGGAGCTGGTCCCACTCCCCTTTGTTCGAGGGCTTGACCACGAGCATCCACCCCTTGCCGTAAGGATCCTGGTTGACGGTCTCCGGCTTCTGCGCGAGCTCCCCGTTGATCTCGACGACCTCGCCGGACAACGGCGAGAACAGATCGGACACGGCCTTCACCGACTCGACCACGCCGAAGTTCTTGGCGGCGGTGACTTTCGCGCCGACCTTCGGCAGCTCGACGAAGACCACGTCGCCGAGCTGCTCCTGCGCGTAGGCGGTGATGCCGATGCGCACGCGGTCGCCGTCCTGCTTGGCCCACTCGTGCTCGCGCGTGTATCGCAGTTCCTTCGGAACGTTGGCCATGGTCTCCCCTCGCTCAGCCGGCCTTCTTCACCCTGGACGGCTGGAACGGCGTGCGTGCGACCCGAGCCGCCTTGCCCTGGCCGCGGATCTCGACTTCGAGCGCGGTGCCGACCGGCGCCAGCGCCGTCTCGACGTAGGCAATACCGATGTACTTGTCGACCGACGGTCCATACGAGCCCGAGGTGACGATCCCCGCCTCACGGCCGTCGTGCTTGACCGGGTACCCGTGGCGCGCCACCGCCTTGTCGACCATCTCGATCCCGACCAGTCGTCGACGCATGCCCTCAGCGCGGACCTTCTCGAGCGCGGCGCGCCCGATGAAGTCCCCCTTGGCGGGCTTGACGACCCAGCCGAGACCGGCCTCGAGCGCGTTCGTGGTCTCGTCGATATCGTTGCCGTAAAGCGCGTACTTCATCTCGAGCCGGAGGGTATCGCGCGCGCCCAGCCCGACCGGCACAGCACCCTCGGCGCGGCCCGCGGCCAGCAGCGCCTTCCAGAGCTGTGCCGTCCCATCGGCGGGGGCGTACAGCTCGAAGCCGTCCTCGCCGGTGTAGCCGGTCCGCGAGATCAAGGCCGGCACGTCGCCGACGTTGCCGCGCTCGAAGCGGTAGTAGCCGATCGCCGTCACGTCTCGGTCGGCGAGGCGGCCGACGATCGCCTCGGCCTTCGGGCCCTGCACCGCGATGAGCCCGGTGCCCTCGGACGCGTTGCGCCAGCGCGCGTCCTTGACGTGCGCCGTCGACGTCGTCACGTGGGCCCAGTCCTTGTCGATGTTCCCGGCGTTGACGGTGATCATGTACCGGTCTTCGCCCAGCCGGTACACGGTGAGGTCGTCGACGATCGTGCCGCTGTCGTAGCAGAGGACCGAGTACTGGATCTGGCCGACCTGGAGCGCAGCCACGTCGTTGGTGGTCAGATGCTGGAGGGCCGCGAGCGCGCCCGGGCCGTCCACCTCGAACTCGCCCATGTGGCTCACGTCGAAGAGGCCGGCGGCGCTGCGGGTCGTCCGGTGCTCTTCGATGATGCCGGTGTACTGCACCGGCATCTCCCAGCCGCCGAACGGCACCATCCGCGCGCCGGCCGCGACGTGCTCCGCGTAGAGCGGCGTGCGCTTGAACGGTGTTGCGCTCACGCCTTCGGCAAGAAGTCGCGGAGCGGTTTGACCTGGCAGCCCGCCCGATCGAGCGCCTCGCGGACGGTGCGAACGATCTTCTGCGCGCCGGGCGTGTCGCCGTGGCAGCAGATCGTCTGGACCGAGATGTCGATGTCGACGCCGTCGATCGTGCGCACCTTGCCTTCCATGGCCATCTTCACCGCCTGCGCGGCCGCGCGCTCGGGATCGGTGATGAGCGAGCCGGGCAGCTTGCGCGAGACGAGCGTCAGATCCACGTTGTACGCGCGATCAGCGAAGCCCTCCGACGCCACGCGCACGCCCATCTTGCGCGCGAGGCGATCGTACTTGCCGGAGCCGAGCGCCATCAGGATGAGGTCCTTGCCCGACTCGCGGGCCGACTCGGCGACCGCGGTGGCGAGCGCCTCGTCCTTCTCGATCATCGAATAGAGGATCCCGTGGGGCTTGGTGTGCTGCAGATCGCCGCCGCCGGCGGCGCGGATGAACTCGCGCAGCGCGCCGGTCTGGTAGCAGAGGTAGTCTTTCAGCTCCTGCGGCGACACGTCCATCACGCGCCGGCCGAAGCCCATGAGGTCCGGCAGCGACGGGTGCGAGCCGATCGCGACCCCGTGCCGGATCGCGAGCGCCACCGTCTTGCGCATCACGTGCGGGTCACCGGCGTGGAAGCCGCAGGCCACGTTGGCCGAGGTGATGTACGGCATGATCTCCTCGTCCGCCCCGAGCGTCCAGCGGCCCCAGCTCTCGCCCATGTCGGCGTTGAGATCGATGAACTTGGCCATCGTGAGCTCCTTTCCTATCCTATGCGCGCCTCGGCCGGCGGGGCCCCAGCCCCGCGACGGCCTGCAGCGCGCAGTGCCTTATCCTCGCGCGAGCACGCGCGCGAGCGCGTTGATGAAACGGTCCACGTCCTCGTCGGTCATCGCGAGGGAGCACGCGCCGAGTCCCCGCTGGGTCAGCAGAATCCCCTCGTTCAACAGCCCGAGGAACACCCGGATCGGCGTCTCCCCATCCTTGGGCCGGGCCGAACGATAGTCCGTCAGCGGCTCCGACGTCCAGTGTAACCAGAAGAGGGACCCGAGCCCGGTCACCTGCCCCCGCCGCCGCGTCGCCGCCAGCAGCCGCGCGATTCCGCCCCGCAGCCGCTCGCCGAGCGCGTCCAGGCGCGCGTAGGCGTCGGGGGTCAGCGCGTTCAGGGTCGCCAGGCCGGCCGCCATCGTGATGGGGTTCGCGTTGAAGGTGCCGCCGTGGCTGATGCGAGCGCCGCCCTTGCGCGGGTCGTAGAAGTCCATGATGTCACGCCGGCCGCCGAACGCGCCGACCGGAAGCCCGCCGCCGATGATCTTGCCGAAGGTCGTGAGGTCCGGCCGCACGCCGAAGCGCTCTTGCGCGCCGCCCCACGCGGTGCGGAACGAGATCACCTCGTCGAAGATCAGCACGATGTTGTGCCGCTCGGTGATCTCGCGCAGCCGCGCCAAGAAGCCCTCGGCCGGCGGGATCAGGCCCGCGTTGCACATCATCGGATCGATGATCAGACACGCAAGCTGTGATGCCTCGGCCTCGAGAATCTCCGCGCACGCGTCGGCGTCGTTCCACGGCAGCACCACCGTGTGCTTGAGGACGGCCGGGGGAATGCCCGCCGACCAGGGAATCGGCTTGGGCCGGCGCCGGCTGCCGGTCGCCTTGGCGTCGCCGCTCACGCTCACCATCACCCAGTCGTGGGTGCCGTGATAGGCGCCCTCGAACTTCGCGATCTTCTGACGCCCCGTGAACGCGCGGGCCAGCCGCACGGCGTTCATCGTCGCCTCGGTTCCCGAGTTCGTGAACCGGATGGCCTGGACCGACGGCACGCGGCGGGTCAAGAGCTCGGCCAGCCGCACCTCGTGCTCGGTCGGGCCCGGGAACGAGAGACCGAGCTCGACGGCCTGTTGCACCGCCTTCACGACGTCGGGCGGCGCGTGGCCGAGGATCAGGCTCGTGTAGTTGCCGTTGAAGTCCAGGCGATCGACTCCGTCGGCGTCCCAGACGTGGGCGCCCTGGCCCCGCTGGATCGCGAACGGGTACGGATCGAAGAAGGTCGTGGTGCGGCTGTTGCCGCCGGGCATCACCGCCAGCGCTTCCTCGTGCAGGACGCGCGAGCGGCCGGTCTTCGCGGAGTACTCGTTCAGCTCTTTGTCTAGACTCATGCGCTCTCCTCTCTCACGACTGCCTCCAGCGCGCGGTCGGCCTCGCGGAACAGCCGGTGGGCTTCATCCACGCCGACCTGGTGGAAGCGAAGCGCCTGACCAGGCCGCGCCTGGCCGACGCGCCAGATGTCGCACGAACAAATCGTGGCCGCTTTGGTATAGCCACCGGTGGACTGTCGATCGACGAGCAGCACGATCGGCTGCCCGTCGCCGGGAACCTGGATCGACCCGAGCGCGATCCCGTCGGAGACGATGTCGTGGCCGCGCGCATGGGCGATCCGCGGGCCGCGCAGGCGCGAGCCCATACGATCCGACTGCGGCAGGACTTCGTATCGTCCGCCGAACAGCGCGTCGAGCCCCTCGGCCGTGAAACGGTCGGCCTGTGGGCCGAGGACCGCACGGATCGTCGGCTCACCGGTGTAGTCCGGGATCGCCCGCGGGTCCACGCGACGACGCTTGACCGAACCCGATGGGAACACGCCGAGCTCGTCGCCCTTACGGAGCGCGCGCCCGTCGACCCCGCCGACGCGCCCCCGCAGGTACGTCGACCGCGAGCCGAGCACCACCGGCACGTCGAGCCCGCCGGCAAAGCCGATGTACGACCGCACGCCCGTGCGCGCCGGGCCGAGCTTGATGACGTCGCCCGCTTTCACCGCGATCGTCGTCCAGCCGGCGGCGGCGTCACCGTTGACCGTGACCGGCATGTCAGCACCGGTCACCGCGATCGCTCCGGGCTCGGTCATTTCGAAGCGCGGACCCATCAGCGTGCACTCGAGCGCAGCCGCCGTGTCGGCGTTGCCGACGAGGCGATTGGCGAGCACGAACGCGAACCGGTCAACCGGGCCCGACGGCGGGATCCCGTAGCGCATCTGGCCGGTGCGCCCGAGATCTTGCACCGTAGTCTGCGGGCCGGCGTCGAGGATGCGGATCACGCGATCACCGGCCTATAGGATCGCGCGGCGACGGCCGCGCCGATCGTGTCGAACTCCCGGCGATCGATGGGGCGAAACCTCACCCGGTCGCCCGGCCGCAGGAGCGTGGGCTCGGAGGCGCTGGGATCGTAGAGCGCAACCGGCGTGCGCCCGAGGATCCAGAAGCCGCCGGGGCTCTCGACCGAGTAGATGCAGCACTGGATCCCGCCGATGCCGACGCTGCCCGGCGGCGTCTTCGTGCGCGGCGTGTCCAGTCGCGGGATGTTGATGCGCTCGGGCATGCCGGTCATGTACGGCAGCCCGGGCGTGAAGCCGATGAAGTAGACGAGATACTCGGCGCCCGCGTGCAGCCGTACGAGCTCATCGGCAGAGAGCTCCAGGCGCCCGGCGGCGGCGGCCAGGTCGAAGCCGAGATCGGGGTCCGCGTAGCAGCACGGCAGCTCGACCGTCCGGGCCGGCGGCAACACCGCGGTCGTCGCCTGCGGCACCAGCTCGGCGATCGACGCGCAGAGCGCGTCGTAGCCGACGGCGCGCGGGTCATAGTAGACGAGCAAGGACGAGTAGGCCGGAACCGTCTCGACGACACCGGTCAGCCCCTTCTGCTGGATCAAGAACTCGAGCGCGCGGACTCGCGTGTTGACCTCGACGCTGATTTCCTCGCCGAGCTCGACGCACACGGCGAGATCGCCCGCAGGCAGAAACCGCAACGCGCTAGATCGCCGCCAGCGCGGAGTTCGGCAGATCGGTGATGAACATGTGCCCCGGGCTGTGCGTGATCATGAACGGCGGCTTCGACGCGAGCGCGACGGCCTGGGGCGTGACCCCGCACGCCCAGAAGACCGGCACGTCGCCGCGTCCGAACTGCTGCGCGTCGCCCCAGTCAGGCCGGGCGATGTCCGCGATGCCGATCGCCGCCGGGTCGCCCACGTGGACCGGCGCGCCGTGGGCGCCGGGAAACCGGGCGCTCGCAGTCACCGCCTTCGCGAGCTGCGTGGACGGGATCGGCCGCATCGAGACCACCATCGGCCCGTGGAAGACGCCGGCGGGCCGGCACTGGGTCGACGTGCGCCACATCGCGACGTTCTTGCCGTGCTCGACATGCCAGAGCTTGATGCCCGCTTCGAGCAGCGCCCACTCGAACGTGAACGAGCAGCCGAGCAGGAACGCCACCAGATCGTCGCGCCAGTACGGGGTCGCGTCGGTGACCTCGTCGGCCAGCACGCCGTCCTTGTAGATGCGATACCGCGAGATGTCCGTGCGCAGGTCCGCGCCCGGCGCCACGCCGACCGGTTCGGGCGAGCCCACGTCCGTCACCTCGATCAGCGGGCACGGTCGCGGGTTGCGCTGACAGAAGAGGAGAAAGTCGTACGCCTGCTCCTTGGGAAGGACCGCCAGGTTGGCCTGAACGTAGTTCTGGCCGAGGCCCGCGGTGATCCCCGCGAGCTTGCCTTGCCTGATGTCCTGTCGGATTTCCCGCGGGTGGCGCACGTCGATCGGCATAGGGGGATTCTACCTCGCTTCGGCCCGGCGACGGCCTACCACGCGGTCGGTCGCTATCGGCGGCCCAGGTGCGACCACACCTCGGGATTCACCAGCACGTCCGGGCGCTCGCCGCGCAGCACGCGCAGCATCTCGCCCGAGACCTGCATGGCCGCCTGGCGCGTGGCCTCGCGCGTGACGCCGGCCACGTGCGAGGAGCAGACGACGTTCTGCAAGTTCAGGATCGGGTTGTCCGCGGACGTCGGCTCTTCCTCCCAGACGTCCAGGCCGGCGGCGCCGAGCTTGCCGCGCGTGAGCGCCTCGAAGAGCGCGCGCTCCTCCTGCACGGGGCCCCGTGAGGTGTTGATGTAGATCGCCCCCGGCTTCATGAGCCCGATGCTCTTCTCGTTGATCATGTGGTGCGTCTCGGGCGTGAGCGGTGTGTGGCAGGTCAGCACGTCGACCTGCGGCAGGAGCGCCTCGAGACTCGCCACCGGTTCGGCGCCGCGGCGGCGCAGCTCGTCGTCGGCCACGTACTTGTCGTAGCCGAGCACGCGCATCCCGAGCGCGCCCGCGAACTTGGCCACGCGGCGTCCCACGTTGCCCACGCCGACGATGCCGAGCGTCTTGCCGCCGAGCTCGGTGTTGCCGGCGCGCGGCGTGCCCCAGTCGGCTGCGCGAGTAGCCTTGTCGACGGCGAACGTCCGCTTCACGCACGTCAGCATCAGCATGAGCGCGTGCTCGGCGACCGCCTGCGAGTTCGAGCCGGGCGCGTGGACGACGGCGACGCCCAGCCGCGTGGCGGCCGGGATGTCGACCGTGTCCAGGCCGACGCCGTGCCGGCCGACGACCTTGAGCGACTTGCAGGCGGCCATCAGGCTCTCGGTACAGCGCGGCCGGACGCGAAAGAGGATCCCCTGCGCCTCGGCAGCCATCTTGACGAGGCCGGCCTCGGTCTCGTCCTCGCACACGAGGACCCTGGTCTCCTTCTCGAGGAGCGCCTTGCCGTCTGGATGAATAGGGCCGGCGAGCACGACCAACGGACGCTCAGTGGCCATCGGGAGAATCTCCTTACTCGGCAGCAGTCAGTGCTGGCAGGTGTCGGATTCTACTACTTCCGGGCTATTTCCGGCGACGACGACCAGACGGTGGGCGTCGAGCGAAAAGGGCGTGCGCATCCGTTCCGGATTTCACCGACTGGGAGATCTGCGGCCACGCTTCGCGGAAGAAGCGCTCGCTCTGGAACACGAAGGGAATTATATTCCCGACCATGACGACGCTGGTCACCGGCGCGTTCGGCTGCATCGGCGCGTGGCTCGTGCGCGCGCTGCTCGCGGCGGGCGAGCGCCCCGTGCTGTTCGACCTCGGCGACGATCCGTGGCGCGTGCGCATGATCGCCGGGCCCGACGCGCCGAGCCGCGCGGTGATCGTGCGCGGCGACATCACCGATCGCGAGAGTCTCGCGCGCGTCGTGCGCGAGCACGCGATCCGCCGCGTGATCCACCTGGCCGCGTGGCAGGTGCCGCTCTGCCGGCAAGATCCGCCGCGCGGCGCCGCGATCAACGTGGTCGGGACCGCGAACGTCTTCGACGTGGTGCGCGCCGCCGCGGGCCAGATCGATCGCGTGGTTTACGTGTCGTCGGCGGCGGTGTTCGGCGCGCCGAGCCTGTATCCGCCCGGGCCGCTCGCCGACGACGCTCCCGCGCATCCGGCAACGCACTACGGCGTCTACAAGGTCGCCAACGAGGAGACGGCGCGCGTCTACTGGGAGGAGCACAAGATCCCGTCCTCGGGCTTCCGTCCGCTCACGGTGTATGGGCCTGGCCGCGATTTCGGCCTCACCGCCGACCCGACGCTCGCGATGAAGGCGGCGGTCCTGGACCGCCCGTTCCAGATCCGCTGGGGCGGCTCGACCGACCTCATCTATACGGAGGACGTCGCCCGCGCGCTGATCGCCGCGGCCGGCGCCCGGCTCGACGGCGCGCGCGTCTACAATTTGCACGGCGCCTCGGCGTCGGTCGCCGAGGTGGTGCGCACGATCGAATCGGCGCGGCCCTCCGCGAAGGGAACGATCACGCACGTCGAGCAGGCGCTGCCCTTTCCGGCGGCCCTCGGCGATGCCCGCTACCAGAACGATCTTGGTCCGGCCCCTCCGACCTCGCTCGCCGACGGCGTCGCGAAGACGCTCGCCGAGTTCGAGCGCCTGCAGAAGGATGGACGGCTCGACAGCCGAGAGCTGACGTGACGTCCTATCGTCTGCGCCTCGCGACGGCGTCCGACGCCGAGGCGATTTGTCGGATCTACAACCAGGGGATCGAGGACCGCGTCGCCACGCTCGAGACCGAGCTCCGTACGCCCGACGAGCGTCGGCAGTGGCTCGCGAGCAGGAGCTCGCGGCATCCCGTTATCGTCGCCGAGCCAGAAGGGTTGTCCGCGGATGCGGAGCCGGGTCGCGCCTCTCTCAGGCCACCCTCGGTTCAAGCCGGCCTCACGGTCCCCGCTACAACAATAGCTTGGGCGAGCTTGAACGTCTTCAACGCGCGCGAAAGCTACCGCTTCGTTGCCGACATCTCCGTCTACGTCGAGCGAAGCTGGCGCGGCAAGGGCGTGGGCCGGGCGCTACTCGAGAAGCTGACCGAGCTCGGCCGCCAGCACGGCTTTCACAAGCTCGTGCTCTCGGCCTTTCCGGACAACGCCGGCGGCATGGCGCTCTACGCGAAGTCCGGCTTCCGCACGGTCGGGATTTACCACGAGCAGGGCCAGCTGGACGGCAAGTGGGTCGATACGATCGTCATGGAGAAGCTCTTGTCGGTCTGAGCGCCTCGACCCGCTCCGGCGGCCGGGCCTCCACGACGAGCGGCTCGGTCCGGATGCGGCGCATCAACGGAACCAGCAGGGCGATCGCGAAGAACATGATCGAGAGCAGCCAGAACTCGTCGGCGTAGGCCAGCACCTGGGCCTGATCCACCGTGTCGCGATAGAGCATCGCCAGCGCGCGGCTCTTCGCCGTGAACGAGTCGCCGCCCTCGCGGACGAAGTGATCGCTCCACTCCTTGAGCCGCGCCGCGGTGTCGAGGCTCCAGACGTTGACGTGGCCGACGAGGGTCGTCTGGTGATACTGGCTCCGCCGCGACAGGAGCGTCGCTGCCAGCGCGACGCCGCACGAGCCGCCGACGTTGCGGATGACGTTGAACGCCGCCGTCGCGTTCCCGAGCCGGTCCTTGGGGACGGTCGCCAGCGCCAGGGTGCTCAGCGGGACGAAGATGAACCCCTGCCCGAAGCCCTGGATGAAGCGCGGCCACACGAGCGTCCAGTAGTCCACCCCCAGGGTCAGGTTCGACATGAGATAGAGCGCGATCCCGTTCAGCAGGAACCCGAGCGCGAGCAGCGGGCGCTGATCGACGCGCGCCACCAGGCGGCCGGCGATCAGGAGCGCGATCATGTTGCCGACACCCGCCGGCGCCAGCACGAGCCCGGACGTCCACGCGTCGTAGCCGAGGAGCTTCTGCGTGTAGAGCGCGAGCAGGACCATGCTCGAGTAGAAGCCGATGCCGACGACGGCCATGAAGCCCGTGCCGACGGCGAAGTTGCGGTCTGAGAAGACCGACAGGTCGAGCACAGGCTCGTCGGCCGTCAGCTCGCGCAGCACGAACCCGACCAGCGCCGTCGCGGCGACGACGCCGAACGCCACGATCAGCCACGAGTCGAACCACTCCAGGCGCTCGCCGCGGTCGAGCATCAGCTGCAGGCACGCGAAGCCCAGCACCATGAGGACGAGCCCCGCCGCGTCGACGCGCCCGGGCTTCTTCAGATACGACGGATCGAACAGGAACGCGCTGGCCATGAAGAAGCCGGCGAGCCCGATCGGCAAGTTGATGTAGAAGATCCAGCGCCAGGACCAGTTATCGGCGATCCAGCCGCCGAGCGTCGGGCCGAAGATCGGTCCCATCATGATCCCGATTCCCCACACCGACATGGCGAGGCCGCGCTGCTTGAGCGGGAAGATCTCCCACATGATCGCCTGGGACATCGGGATGATCGGCCCGCCGCCGATGCCCTGGAACACGCGCGCGACGATCAGGAACTCGAGATTCGGCGCGATCCCCGAAAGAAACGACGCGACCGTGAACAGGATCGTCGAGATCAGGAAGAACCGCCGGCGGCCCAGCAGCGACGACAGCCACCCCGTGGCCGGAATGACGATCGCGTTCGCCGCCAGGTACGAGGTGACGACCCACGCGACTTCCTCGACGCCGGCTGAGAGCGAGCCTTGAAGGTGGGGCAGGACGACGTTGGTGACGCTGGTATCGATGATTTGCATCACCGTCACCAGCATGACCGAGATGGTGATCGCCCAGCGGTGGCCGGGCGAGAGCGACTCGTCCGTCACCGGACGCGGATCGTGACGACGACCGACATGCCCGCGCGCAAGGTGTGCGGGTTGCCGATTCCCTTCCCGTCCAGGTGGATCCGTACCGGGACCCGCTGGACGACCTTCACCCAGTTACCGGTGGCGTTTTCGGGCGGCAGCAGCGAGAACCGCGCGCCGGTGCCCGCGCTCATCGAGTCGATCGTGCCGGTGTAGGCGCGGTCGGGGTAGCCGTCGACCTCGACCGCCGCCTTCATGCCCGTCCGCAGGCGCGCGAGCTGCGTCTCCTTGAAGTTGGCGACGACCCACACATCCTGGAGCGGCACGATGGCCAGCAGCGGCTGGCCCATCTGCACGACTTGCCCCAGCTCGACGCTGCGCTTGGAAACGCTGCCGTCGAGCGGGGCGCGCACCTCGGTGTACTCGACCTGCAGATCGGCCAGCGACAGGTCGGCCTGCATCTCGCGCAGGCGCGCCTCGGCGCGGCTCGCCTCGGCATCCTTGATCGAGACCTGGTGGATCTGACTTTCGGCCAGCGCGACCGCGGCGCGCGCCTCGGCGACGCGCTGACGCGCCTGGTCGACCGCGTGCACGCGGTTGCCGAGCTCGGCCTCCGCCTGCTGGATCTCACGCTCGGACTGCGTCATGCGGCGCTGCACCGCCTCGGCAGTGGCGCCCGCCGTCTCGTACGCCGACTCGGCCTGGTCGAACTCGCGCCGGGCGACCAGATCGCTCTTGAGAAGGCTGCGCACCCGCTCGAGCTCGCGGCCCGCCTGGCGGTAGGTGCTCTGCGCGCCGATGATCTCCGCGCGCATCGCCTCGGTCGCCGAGCGCCGCGCCTCCAGACGCGCGCGCGACTCTTCCACCGCCGACTCCGCCGACTTCACCCCGACCATGGAGACTTGCAGCGCGGCGCGCGCCTGATCGATCTGCGCGCGCGTGCCCTCGCGCGTCAGCGGCACCTCGGAGCGCGCGGCGCGTAAGGTCGCCTCCGCGGTGGCCACCGCGGCGCGCGCCTGCTCACGCTTGGCCTGAAAGTCGCGCGGGTCGATCCGCATCAACAGATCGCCCTTCTTGACCACCTGGTTGTCCTGCACGAGGAGCTCGACGACGTGTCCGGCGACCTTCGCGCTGATCGGAGAGATCGTGCCTTCGACGTAGGCGTCGTCGGTGGAGACGTAGGTGATCGCGTTATACCAGGCGTAGATGCCGTATGAGAGTGTCGCCAGGCCGACCAGGCAGCCGAGCGTAAAGAGCAGCTTGCGCTTCATTGGGCGACAGACATTTTACCCCTTTTATGGGGCTCCCGGGGGCAGGCCGGGCTTCCAATCGCAGGGGGCCGGTGGTAACGGGTTTTTCGGTAGGGAGTGTGCTATATGTATCTGCCAATTTCGATGGTAGGGTATCCCGCCTTGCTGGTACGCGTCCTCGTCATAGGCTTGCTGCTCCTCGGGAGCGGCTGCGCAATGCTGACGCCTGCGCCGACGCCGATCCTTCCCCCTGAGGAGCTCTACAAGGCCGGCGAGACCGAGTTGAACAACCGCCGCTACGAAGAGGCGCGGCTAAATTTCCGGAAGATCGTCGAGCGACATCCGAACTCGTCGTACGCGGCCAAGGCTCGGTTCTACATCGGCGAGGCCTACTACCGCGAAGCGGAGTTCGACAAGGCCGTGAAGGAGTTCGAGGGCTTCCTCGCGTTCTTCCCCCGCCACGAGATCGCCGACCTCGTCCAGTTCCGCCTTGCGATGAGCTACTACGATCAGATGAAGCCCGTCGAGCAGGACCAGGGGCTGACGCAGAAGGCGCTCGACCAGTTCAAGCGGCTCGTGAAGGACTATCCGCAGAGCCGCTACGCGACCGACGGGCTCGCGAAGATCGACAAGTGCCGCGAGCGGATCGCCCAGAAGGAAGTGTGGGTCGCCAACTACTACTACACCCAGGGCAACCCGAGCGCCGCGCGGCAGCGGCTAGAGCTCGTGCTGAAGGATTACTCGCGGACCGCGGTGATCCCGGAGACGCTCTACCTGCTCGCCGAGGTCAACTTCTACGAGGGCAAGAACGCCGAGGCGATCGAGCTGCTGCGGCGCCTGTCGGCCGACTACGACTTCACCGAGTGGGGCCGACGAGGCAAGCAGCGCCTCAACAACGCCGGACTGGCCGGGACCAAGAGATAGCCGTGCACGACATCGTCGACCTCCGCTCGGATACCCTCACGCTTCCCACCCCCCAAATGCGCGAGGCCATGGCGCGCGCCGAGGTCGGCGACGACGTGTGGGAAGAAGATCCGACCGTCAAGCGGCTCGAAGCGATGGCCGCCGAGCGGCTCGGCAAGGCCGCCGGGCTCTTCGTCAGCTCCGGGACCATGGGGAACTTGATCTCGGTGGTGAGCCAGGCGCAGGCCGGCCAGGAAGTCGTCCTCGACCTCGACTCGCACATCTTCAACAACGAGGTCGCCGGGGCCGCAATAATCGGTAGCCTCCAGATGCGCCCGGTGAAGACGGAGCGCGGCTTTCTCACGCCCGATCAGGTGCGCGAAGCGCTGCGGCCGGCGAACATCCACATCCCGACGACCGGTCTGGTGTGTGTAGAGAACACGCACAACCGTCACGGCGGCACCTGCTGCACGCCGGAAGCGATCGATGCCGTGGCCGCTGTCGCCCACGACGCGGGCGTCCCGGTGCACATGGACGGGGCTCGGCTTTTCAACGCCGCCGTCGCGCTCAAGCGGCCCGCGCGGGACTTCGTCCGCAACGTCGACTCGGTCACGTTCTGCGTCTCGAAGGGCCTGGCGGCACCGGTTGGCTCGGTGATCTGCGGCTCGGCCGAGTTCATCGGCAAGGCGCGGCGCGTCCGCAAGATGCTGGGCGGCGGCATGCGCCAGGCGGGTATCATCGCGGCGGCCGGCATCGTGGCGCTCGAGACGATGGTGGAGCGCCTCGCCGAGGACCACGCCAACGCGCGCGCACTGGCCGAGGGGCTCGCCAAGCTCCCGGGCCTCGCGATCGATCTGGCGAGCGTGCAGACGAACATCGTGATCTTCCAGGTCGAGCGCGGAACTCAGGCGGCGTCCGCGGCCGCCACGACCGAGCTGGTCGCCGGGTGCGTCGCCCGCAAGGTGAAGATCCACGCGATCGGGCCGGACTCGATTCGGTGCGTGACTCACAAAGACATCGACGCGGAGGACATCAGCCGTACGCTCGATGCCTTCGCGGAAATCACACGGAAGCGATAGCTCCAGGGGGCGCCATGGCCGACCGACTACTCGAGGTCAAGGGGCTGAAGACGCACTTCTTCACCGACGAGGGCGTCGTCCGCGCCGTCGACGGTATCGATCTGTACATCAACAAGGGCGAGACGCTCGGCATCGTCGGCGAGTCGGGCTCCGGGAAGAGCGTCACGGCGCTGTCGATCATGCGCCTGATCCCGACGCCACCCGGCCGCATCGTGGAAGGCTCGATCAACTACAACGGCAAGAACCTCCTCGAGCTGCCCCCGCCCCAGATGCGCAAGATCCGTGGCAAAGAGATCTCGATGATCTTCCAGGAGCCGATGACCTCACTCAACCCGGTGTTCACGGTGGGTGAGCAGATCGCCGAGGCCGTCCGGCTCCACGAGGGTCTGGGGCGGCGCGACGCGATGGCGAAGACCGTCGACATGCTCAAGCTCGTGCACATCCCCAACGCCGAGCGGCGAGTGAAGGAATATCCTCACCAGCTCTCGGGCGGTATGCGGCAGCGCGTGATGATCGCCATGGCGCTGTCGTGCAACCCGAAGCTCCTGATCGCCGACGAGCCGACCACCGCCCTCGACGTGACCATCCAGGCGCAGATCCTCGAGCTCCTGAACGAGCTCAAGGCCAAGCTTGGAATGGCCATCCTGTTGATCACCCACGACATGGGCGTCATCGCCGAGACCGCCCAGCGCGTCATCGTGATGTACGGTGCGCAGGTCGTCGAGGAAGCGCCCGTCACGGAGCTGTTCAAGGAACCGCTGCACCCGTACACGCAAGGGCTCCTGCGTTCGATTCCCCGGATCGATCTCGCGGCCACGCAAAAGCAGAAGCTCGAGGCGATCCCGGGTACCGTGCCGACCCTGCGCGGCGACATCAAACCGGGCTGCCGGTTCGCGCCGCGCTGCGCGCTCGCGAAGCCCATGCATTTTGAAAACACGCCGCCCCTCAAAGAAGTCCGGCCGGGCCACAAGGTGGCCTGCTTCCTCTACTGAGGGCCCGCCATGCCAGAAGCGTTGCTGAAAGTCAGGAACCTCAAGAAGTACTTCCCGATCCGCGGCGGCCTCTTCTCGCGTGAGGTCGCGCGCGTGCACGCCGTCGACGACGTCTCGTTCGACATCATGGCCGGCGAGACGCTCGGGCTGGTCGGTGAGTCGGGCTGCGGCAAGTCGACGACCGGCCGCTCGATCCTCCGGCTGATCGAGCCGACGTCGGGCGAGGTGAGCTTCCAGGGCCGCAACGTGACCGCGCTCGACAAGCGCTCGCTGCGCGCGCTCCGGAAGGAAATGCAGATCATCTTCCAGGACCCGTACGCGTCCCTCAATCCGAGAATGACCGTCGGCTCGATCATCGGCGAGGCGCTGGTGATCCACAAGCTCGCGCCGACGCGCAAGCAGCGCGAGGAGCGCGTGGTCCAGCTGCTCGAGACGGTCGGGCTCCTGCCTGACCACCTCCGGCGCTATCCGCATGAGTTCTCGGGTGGGCAGCGTCAGCGCATCGGCATCGCGCGGGCGCTCGCGGTGAGCCCGAAGCTGATCGTCGCCGACGAGCCGGTCTCCGCCCTCGACGTGTCGATCCAGGCGCAGATCGTCAATCTGCTCGAGGATCTGCAAGCGAAGTTCGGTCTCACCTATCTGTTCATCGCGCACGACCTCTCGGTCGTCGAGCACATCTCGACGCGCGTGGCCGTGATGTACCTTGGCAAGATCGTCGAGATCGCGCCGGCCAAGGAGCTCTACACCAATCCTCGGCACCCCTACACCGAGGCGCTCCTGTCGGCGGTGCCGATCCCCGATCCGACGATGAAGCGCAAGCGGATCTTGCTCGAGGGGGACGTGCCCAGCCCGATCAATCCGCCTTCGGGCTGTCGGTTCCATACTCGGTGCTCGCTTCGCGTGCCCTCTTGCTCGGAGAACGAGCAGGTGCTCAAGGAAATCTCGCCCGGGCACTGGGTCGCTTGCCAGGTTCGCACTGGCGTCGCTATTCGCTAGCGGCTCTGCTCGCTTAATGCCGGAGCGGGGCGGGGTGAGCGGAGGGCTCTCGTGAGCCCTGCGCGCGTACCGGTGCGGTCGGCTTGTCTGGGCCGTTTCGGTCTCTGCGACCGTACCTACACAGGGCTCACGAGAGCCCTCCGCTCACCCCGCCCCGCTCCTGACACTCCTCTACGTGAAGCTGCGGCCACTTGCTCGCGAGGCGCTCGCGTGGCAGCCGCCCACTCCTGACCTCGTCCGCGTCTTTGCGGCGCACGTGCGGCTGCGGCGTGCGACCTGCCGTGCGTACGCGCCATCCCCGCTTAACTGCGCTGCGCGCGCTGCGCTCTGGGCGCTGTTGCGAAGCCGTGCTGTAGACTTGGTTCGTGCGTCGCGATCTTCGTAACCTTTCCGTCACACTCGTCACGAGTGCGCGCGGACGTCGGTCGCTGTTGCTGACATCTACCAACGCTTCGGTGCGCGGGCGCGGGTCGGTTTAGATGCCGAAGGTGCGGGTTGGGGATATCGAGATTTATTACCAGGATGTCGGGAGCGGCGATCCGCTGGTGCTGATCATGGGCTTCGGCGGGGATCATCTCGCGTGGGCGTTTCAGATGGCCGACTTCTCGATGCGGCACCGCGTGATCGCCTTCGACAACCGCGGCGTGGGACAAACCGATGCGCCCGATCATCCGTACACGACGCGGATGATGGCCACCGACGCGCTGGGGCTCATGGACGCGCTCGGCATCGACCGCGCTCACCTACTGGGTGTCTCGATGGGTGGGATGATCGCCCAGGAGCTGACTCTGGCGCACCCGGACCGCGTGCGGTCGCTGCATCTGGCGTGCACGTTCGGGCGCCCGGACGCCTACATGCTCGCACTCAACTCGGCGTGGCGTGAGATGCGGATCGGCATGGGTCGCGAATGGACCCTGCGCGCGCTCGGGCTGTGGCTGTTCTCGCCGACGACCTACGCCGAGCGGCCGGAGCTGATCGAAGCGCTACTGCAGAATTCCCTGGCGAACCCGTATCCGCAATCGCTCGTGGGGTTTCTGCGCCAGGGAGAAGCCGTCGCGGCCCACGATGCGCTCGAGCGGCTGTCGGCCATCCGGTGCCCGACCCTGGTCAGCGTCGCCGAGGACGACATCCTCGTCCCGCCACGCTTCTCACGGGAGATCGTGGCCCGCATTCCGGCGGGCGAGCTCCAGCTGGTCCCCACGGCCGGCCACGGCTACTTCCTCGAACGTCCGGACGTCTTCAACGAGCTCAGCCTGGACTTCATCGCGCGGTCGTCTCGAAAGGAGTAGTGCTGCGAGGAGTAACTACCGAGGGCGGAGGGTTTAGGCCCTAGTCCCAGAGATACGCGCGCGGATTGACCGACTGTCCCTTGACCAGGATCTCGTAGTGCAGGTGCGCACCGGTCGAGCGGCCCGTGTTGCCGGACCAGCCGACCACGGTGCCGCGCTCCACCCGCTCGCCGGGCTTCACGTTCGTCTTCGACAGGTGGCCGTAGACGCTCTTGATGTCCTGGCCGTGGTCGAGGATGACCGCGATGCCGTACTCCTGATACGTCCCAGCGATCGTGACCACGCCGCCGGCGGGGGCGCGAATCGGAGTGCCGTGCTGGGCGCGGATATCGAGGCCGCTGTGGAACTCGGTCCCCGACGTCCACGGCGACTGACGCATGCCGAACTCGGAGTTGACGGCGCCGCGGATCGGCCACCGCGAGGGCAGCGCCGCGAGCGCCTTGCCCGCTTTCCCGACGAGCCGGTCCAGCGCCTTGAGACTGTCTCCCTGCTCCGACACGGCCTCGGCCAGACGCTCGAGCTCGTCCCGCGGCGAGAGCTTGCCGGTGACCCGGTCGACACGGAGAGCGCCACCACCGACCGCGCGATCGCGCCCGCCGGGCTGTAGCTCGGGCCCGAACGGCTCCCAGATGCGCGCGTGCAAGTCGCGCCAGCCCGTCATCTCCGAGCGCAGCTCGACCACGCGGTTGTTGAACGAATCGATGGTGGCCTGCTGCTCGGCGATCTGCGATTTGAAGGTCCGCGCCTCGACCGTCAGCTGACGGAGCTGAAGCCAGTCGCCGAGCAGAGCGCAAAACGTCGTGGCAGCGACGGCGACGGTGGCGAAGGCGGCGAGAGCGGCGGGGCGGGGGAAGTTGAGCCGCAGGACGCGGGTACCGTCCCCCCGGACGATCAGCAGGCTGAACTGCCGGCGGTCGGGGCGGCGCAGGCGGTTTCCGGCGGACGCTAGGGTCCTAGCCGGCTCCACCGCCGGGGCGGCCAAACTGTCAACCGACGCGTCCTCGTAACCCACGGAGTGCCTGAAAGGGCAAGCGCCGTGCCGGAAGTCCAGCATGAACAATCAAGAGCTTGGAGGGCACCCCCCTGACATAACGGCAAGAGTGAAGACAATTCGCGTCAGTTTCGACGTGCCAGCCGTGCCAGCTAACCCCGCATGAGATTGTACGTTTATTGACACTCCTGACGGTCCCGCGTATCATCGGTGGGCTACCTCGAAGAGGAGTCCCTCATGGACGAGTTTTATCGAATCAAGCGCCTTCCACCGTACGTGTTCGCCATCGTCAACGACCTCAAGACGAAGGCTCGAGCTCGCGGAGAAGACGTGATCGATCTCGGCATGGGCAATCCCGACATGCCGACGCCCAAGCACATCGTCGACAAGCTGGTCGAGGCGGCGAAAAATCCGAGAAACCATCGCTACTCGGCCTCGCGCGGCATCACGCGGCTGCGCGTGGCGATGGCGAAGTGGTATCGCGACCGCTACAAGGTCGAGCTCAACCCGGACTCCGAAGTGATCGCGACGATCGGCGCCAAGGAAGGCATGGCGCATCTGGCGCTGGCCGTGCTGCAACCCGGCGACGGCGCGCTCGTACCGAATCCGACCTATCCGATCCACTCGTACTCGGTGGTCATCGCCGACGGTGACCTGCGCTCGGTTCCGCTGACACAAGACGGCGACTTCTTCGCGCGTTTACAAGAAACGGCGCGGCTGGCGTGGCCGAAGGCCAAGCTCTTGATCCTGTCCTTCCCGCACAACCCGACCACGATGTGCGTGGACCGCGACTTCTTCGTGAAGGTCGTCGACTTCGCGCGCGAGCATCGCCTGATGGTCGTGCACGACTTCGCCTACGCCGACTTCACATTCGACGGCTACCAGCCGCCCTCCTTCCTCGAGGTCCCGGGAGCGCGCGAGGTCGGCGTCGAGATCTTCTCGACTTCCAAGTCGTACAACATGGCCGGCTGGCGGCTCGGCTTCGTCTGCGGCAATTCGCGGATGATCGCCGCGCTGGCGCGCATCAAGTCCTACCTGGACTACGGCGCGTTCCAGCCGATCCAGATCGCCGGCATCGTGGCGCTCGAGGCCGACCAGAAGTGCGTCGGCGAGATCGTCGAGCTCCACAGAAAGCGTCGCGACGTCCTGGTGGACGGGCTCAACAAGATCGGCTGGAACGTGCCAAAGCCCAAGGGCACGATGTTCGTGTGGGCCCCGATTCCCGATGCCTTCAAGAGCCTGGGCTCGCTGGAGTTCTCCAAGCTTCTGATCCAGGAGGCCAAGGTTGCCGTGTCGCCCGGCATCGGCTTCGGCGAGTACGGCGAGGGCTATGTGCGGTTCGCGCTCGTCGAGAACGAGCAGCGGATCCGCCAGGCGCTGCGCGGCCTCAAGCAGCTGAGCCGCTGACCGGACCGACGGAGATCGACGCGTGAGCGGCGCGAGAGACGTGCGCATCGGTCTGCTGGGGCTCGGCACCGTCGGGGCCGGGGTCGCCAAGATCCTCCTCACCCGGCGCGAAATGCTGGAGGAGCGCACCGGCGCGCGCCTCACCCTGGCCGCGGTCGCCGACACCGACCTCTTCCGCGCTCGCGAGGGCCTCGATCTCAAGTCGCTGCCGCTGACGGACGACGCGGCGCGGGTGCTCAGCGACCCGTCGATCCACATCGTGATCGAGCTGGTGGGCGGTCTGGAGCCCGCGCGCTCGTTCATCTCGCGCGCGCTGGCCGCCGGCAAGCACGTGGTCACCGCCAACAAGGCGCTGCTGGCCCATCACGGCGTCGAGCTCTACGAGGAGGCGCGGCGCTCGGGCGTCGCGCTGGGCTTCGAGGCTGCGGTGGCGGGCGGCATCCCGTTGATCCGCGCGGTCAAGGACGGGCTCGTCGCCAATCGCGTGCTGTCGCTCGCCGGCATCGTGAACGGGACGTGTAACTACATCCTGAGCAAGATGACCGACGAGGGCCTGGACTTCTCGCTGGTGCTCAAGGAAGCACAAGCGCACGGCTATGCCGAGGCCGATCCGACGCTCGACATCGAGGGGATGGACTCGGCCCACAAGCTGCAGATCCTGGTCGCGCTGGCCTTTCGAACCTTCGTCGACCTCAAGCACATCCACACCGAGGGGATCTCGCGCGTCACCGCGCAGGACATCGAGTACGCGCGCGACCTCGGCTACCGGATCAAGCTCCTGGCGATCGCCAAGGCGACGCCCCCCGATGCGCCGGCTGGCGCCGGGGTGGAGGTGCGCGTACACCCCACGATGATCCCGGCGGCCTCGCCGCTGGCGGCGGTATCCGGCGTGTTCAACGGGATCTTCCTCACGGGCGACGCCGTCGGCGATCTCATGTTCTACGGCCGGGGCGCCGGGCAGATGCCGACGGCATCGGCGGTGCTCTCCGACGTCATCGAGATCGCGCGGCGGATCGCGCACGGCCTGCCCTCGCTCTCGCTCGAGCTGCCGTCGGTCGGCCCGGCGCCGCTTCCGCTGACGCCGATGGAGTCGATCCAGAGCTGCTACTACCTGCGCGTGACCGCTCAGGATCGGCCGGGTGTCCTGTCGCGGGTCACCGGAATCCTGGGCGAGAACGACATCTCGATCGCGAACGTCATCCAGAAAGGCCGCGGCGTGCGAGAAGCCGTGCCGGTGGTGATGCTGACCCACGAGGCGCGCGAGCGCGACATGCGCGCGGCGCTGGCGAAGATCGACCGGCTGCGTGACGTCGCCGCGGCCACGACCATGATCCGGGTGGAGGGCAGCCCCGCGTGAAGGCGTGGCGCGGCGTCATCGAAGAGTACCGGGACTTTCTCCCGGTCTCGGACAAGACGCCGATCGTCTCGCTCTTCGAGGGCAACACGCCGCTCGTACCCGCGCCGCGCCTGGCCGAGGCGACCGACGCGCGGATGCAGATCTATCTGAAGTGCGAAGGGTTCAACCCCACGGGCTCGTTCAAGGACCGCGGGATGACCGTCGCGATCTCGAAGGCGCTCGAGACCGGCTCCCGCGCGGTCATCTGCGCCTCGACCGGCAACACCTCGGCCTCGGCCGCCGCGTTCGCCGCGCGCGCCGGCCTCCGCGCCTTCGTCATGGTCCCCAAGGGCTCGGTCGCACTCGGCAAGCTCTCGCAGGCGGCCATCCACGGCGCCAAGGTGCTCCTGGTCGACGGCAGCTTCGATCAGGCGCTGACGATCGTGCGCCAGATCGCCGAGCGCCATCCCGTCACGCTCGTGAACTCGGTGAATCCGTTCCGGCTCGAGGGGCAGAAGACCGCGGCCTTCGAGGTCTGCGATCAGCTCGGCCGCGCGCCCGACTACCACCTGATTCCCGTCGGGAACGCCGGCAACATCACCGCGTACTGGCGCGGCTATCGCGAGTACCACCGGGCCGGGCGCGTGACGGAGCTGCCGCGAATGGTCGGCTTCCAGGCGGCGGGCGCCGCGCCGATCTACGAGAACCGGGTAATCGAGGCGCCGCGCACGGTCGCGACCGCGATCAAGATCGGCAACCCGGCCTCCTGGGGCCCGGCCCTGGAAGCGATGAAGGATTCGCGGGGCTGGATCGACATCGTCACCGACGAGGAGATTCTCCGCGCCTACCGGCTCCTCGCACACGAGGAAGGCGTTTTCATGGAACCGGCGTCAGCCGCGACGGTGGCCGGCCTGATCAAGATGATCAAAGCCGGACGCTTCGAGCCCGGATCGACTCTGGTGCTGACCCTCACTGGCCACGGGCTGAAGGACCCGGACACCGCGCTGGAGTCCGCCTCGCGCCCGACCACCGTCCCGCCGCGGGTCGACGCCGTCCTGGGGCAGCTCGGCCTCTGAACCGGCTCAAGATCGCAGTCGGCGTAGCGATCAGCGTTGCGCTCCTCGTCTATCTGTTCCGCAGCGTCGACCTGACGGAGCTTGGTCACCAGCTGCGCGACGCCCACTGGGGCTGGCTGCTGGCGGCGGTCGTCATGGCGCCAATCCAGCTGTGGGTGCGCGGGCGGCGCTGGTGGTATCTGTTTCCGCCGGGCACGAACCCGCAGGGCATCACGCCGGCCATGATGATCGGCTACATGGCCAACAACGTGCTGCCGCTCCGCGCGGGCGAGGTGGTTCGTGTCTACGTCGTCGCGCGGCGTTGGAGCGCGTCCGTCGGCGCGGCGCCGCGCAGCCACCCGTTCTGGACGACGCTCGCCACGCTCGTGGTCGAGCGGGTCCTCGACAGTCTCGCGGTCGTACTCATCCTGGCGGTGCTCGTGCTCGTGGTTCCCGTACCGCGCTTTCTCGAGGTGGCCGCGCTCGTCGTCCTGGCGATCGACCTCGCCGGCATCATGATGCTGATCGCGCTGGTCGCGGCGCCCCAGCTCTGCGCCAGGCTGATCTCGCGACTGACCGAGCGCTGGCCCAAGCTCCGGCATCGGGCGGTGACCGCATTCGAGACGTTCGTGCACGGGCTCGACGGGATCCGCACGCCCTCGCACGTGCTCCCGCTGCTCGCGTGGACGATCGCGGTGTGGATCGCGCCCGCGCTGGCGGCGTGGATGGTCCTGATCGCTCTGGACTTGCACCTGCCGTTCGCGGCGCCCTGGGCGGTGCTGGCGTTCGTCGGGCTCGGCGTCTCGATCCCGTCCGCGCCGGGCTACGTCGGCGTCTATCACGCCGCCGCCGTGCTCGCGGTCGACCTCTTCGGCGTGCCCCGGTCAGCCGCAGTCGGCTATGCGCTGCTCTTCCACGCCAGCCAGATCCTGCCGGTCACGCTCGTCGGTTGGCTCTATCTGTTGCGGGAGCAGATGAGCCTCGGCGAGGCGACGCGGGCGCGTCCGGGCGCCGATGCGGGCGCGACAAGCTAGCGTGCGTCCACGCAGACCGTGCGCGGCCTTTGCGGGCGGCACACCCGTCGTGTAGGCTCCGCAGGCATGGCTCTGCTCGTCCAGAAGTACGGAGGATCTTCGGTCGCCGACGCCGACAAGATCATGAACGTCGCGCGGCGCGTATCCGCGAGCGCCGCGGGTAATCAAGTGATCGTGGTCGTCTCGGCCATGGGCAAGACGACCGACGGGCTGCTGGCGCTCTCGCGGCAGGTCTCGTCGCAGCCGGATCTTCGCGAGATGGACATGCTCTTGTCCACCGGCGAGCAGGTCACGATCGCGCTGCTGGCGCTGGCGCTGCAGTCGCTCGGGCACAAGGCGCGGTCGTTCACCGGCCCGCAGGTCGGCATGCGCACTGATCACGCGCACACCCAGGCGCGCATCACCCAGATCGACGGCGATCGGCTGCGGCGGGCCATCGACGCCGGCGAGATCGCGGTGGTCGCCGGGTTCCAGGGGATCTCGCACGAGGACGAGATCACGACGCTCGGCCGCGGGGGCTCGGACCTCACCGCGGTCGCGCTGGCGGCCGCGCTGAAGGCGGACGTCTGCGAGATCTACACCGACGTCGACGGCGTGTACACCGCCGACCCGAACATCGTGCCCGACGCCAAGAAGCTCGCGCGCGTGGCCTACGACGAGATGCTCGAGCTCGCGAGCCTCGGCGCGAAGGTCCTCCAGACGCGCTCCGTCGAGTTCGCCAAGAAGTACGGCGTCACGGTCCACGTGCGCTCGACGTTCCGCCCCGATCCGGGCACGCTCGTGACGAAGGAGGAGACCGGCATGGAACAGGCGGTGGTCACCGGCGTGACCCACGACCGGAGCCAGTCGAAGATCTCGATTCTCAGGGTGCCCGACCGCCCCGGCATCGCCGCGCGCGTCTTCGGGGCCATCGCCGCCAGCAACATCGTGGTGGACATGATCGTGCAGAACATCAGCCAGGACGGCTACACCGACATGTCCTTCACCTTGCCGCGCGGCGACCACGCGCGTGCGGTCGCCGAGCTCGACGGCGTGGTGCGCGAGATCGGCGCGCGCGGGATCGCCCAGAACGAGCGAGTTGCCAAGGTTTCGATCGTCGGCGTCGGCATGCGCAGCCACTCGGGCGTCGCGTCGATGATGTTCGCCACGCTCGCCCGCGAGGGCATCAACATCCAGATGATCTCGACCTCCGAGATCGCGGTCTCGTGCGTCATCGAGGATAAGTACGCGGAGCTCGCAGTCAGGAGCCTGCACGACGCGTTCGAGGTCGGCAGAGGAGTCGGCCGATGAGCCACGGCAAGGCGGCGGTCTTCTTCGGCCCCGGGAAGCCCTTCGAGATCCGCGACGTGCCGATGCCGGACGTCGAGCCCGACGCGGTCCTGATCCGCGTCTCGCTCGCGAACGTCTGCGGCTCGGACCTTCACTTCTGGCGCGGCGACGCGCCGCTGCGGCTGCCGGAGGACGGCTGGATCTTCGGCCACGAGATGACCGGCCGTGTCGCCAAGCTCGGCGCCCGCGTGAAGACCGATTCGCTCGGCCGCCCCCTCAAGGAGGGCGATCGGGTCGCCTACACATACTTCTATCCGTGCGGCCGCTGCTACGCGTGCCTGGCCAACGAGCCGGCGGCGTGCCCGGCGAAGATCGAGCGGCCGCTCGGCCCCTCGCAGTTCCCGCACTTCCACGGCGCGTTCGCCGAGTATTACTACCTGCGCGTCCGCGGGGCGATCTTCCTCGTGCCGGACTCCTTGCCGGACGAGCTGGTCTCGCCGGTCAACTGCGCGCTGTGCCAGGTGATCTTCGGCCTCGAGCGCGCCGGGCTCCAGTTCGGCAACACCGTCGTCATCCAGGGCGCCGGCGGACTCGGCATCCAGGCAGCCGCGGTCGCCAAGGACATGGGCGCGACCACCGTGATCGTGGTCGATCAGCTGCCGGGACGGCTCGAGCTGGCGCGCGCCTTCGGCGCCGACCACACGATCAACGTGAAGGAAGTCACCGACCGCCGCGAGCGAGTGAACCTGGTCCGCAAGTGGACTGGCGGCGCGGGCGCCGACGTGGCGTGCGACTTCGTCGGCTTTCCACAGGTCATCCCTGAAGGCATCGAGATGCTGCGCTCGGGCGGGACCTATCTCGAGATCGGCACGATCAGCCGCGGCGCCAAGATCGAGCTCGAGCCATCACTCCTGGTCTGGGGCTCGAAGAAGATCGTCGGCGTCATCCAGTACGATCCGGGCGTGATCCAGAAGGCGCTCGACTTCCTCGTCCGCAACCGGACTCGCTGGCCCTTCGATAAGTTGATCTCGCACAAGTATCCGCTCGAGCGCATCAATCAGGCGTTCGCCGACTCGGAGTGGCACGCGAAGGACACGACCAGCATCACCCGCGCCGCGCTAGTTCCCTGACCGGGCGGGGTCGGCGCGCGCTGACCCCGCTCGCGCTCTTCGCCGTCTGAAATCTTCGACTCTAGTCGCGCGCCGAGCGGCGTGGGATCGTCCGATCATGACCCTCTACACACGCCGCCAGATCCTCGTGCTGCTCCTCCTGCTGGCGGTCGCCGGCCTGGGCGTCGCGGTCGGGCACTGGCGCCGCGCGAGGCCCGATCTCGCCGAGCGTCTCGAGCAGCTCGACCGCGCGGCCGCGTCGACCTCGAGCCCGGCGCCGCAGGCGAACGCCAGCGCCACCGCCGAGCCGGCCGCGTCCGAGCGCGAGCCTCGACGTCCGCGACCGAGCAAAGCTACGTGCGATCAGGCCGACCCGCGAGCGTCGCCGAGTAGCGCCGCGCCCGCGGCCATCGATCTCAACCGCGCGACCGCGATCGAGCTGACGCGAGTGCCCGGCATCGGGCCGGCGCTCGCGCGGCGAATCGTCGATGCGCGAGACACCGACGGGCGCTTCGCGCGGATCGACGAGCTCGGGCGTGTTCGCGGGATGAGCGCCCGGAAGATCGAGATGCTCCGCGCCTTCGTCACGGTCGAGTGAATCTGACCCGGACGCCGCTCGCGCCGGTGGCCGCCGCGCTCGGTGCCGGCATCGCGCTGGCGTCGATCGCGCCACCCGCGACGGTGTGGATCGCGTGGCTCGGTGCCGCCGCGGCGTGCGGCGCGTTGCTTGCTCTCGACCGCGCGGGGCCGGCGGCGGGCGCCCTGCTGCTCGGCGTGGTCGCGGTAGGAGCGCTTCGCGCCGGCGAGGCGCCATTGGCCGAAGACCACATCCGGAACGCCGGGCTCCCGCGCATGGTCGAGGTCGAGGCACGTCTGGTCGTCGAGCCGACGCGCTGGGCGCCCGACCGCGTCCGACTCCTGGTCGAGACCGAGCGAGCCGATGGCGCGCCGGGCTCGGGGCTCATCCAGCTGACCGCGTACGGCGTGTTGCCGCCGTTGACCGAGGGCCAGCGCGTCGCGGCGCCGATGCGGCTCCACCCGGCGATGGGATTTCGCAATCCGGGCACGTACGACTACGCGGCGCACCTGGCGCGCCAGGGCATCTACGTCATCGGCACCGCGCGCGCCGAATCGGTGACGCCGCTCGACGATCCCGGCCCGCCGTGGTCGGTGCGGGTCAAGCGCGAGTCGGTCACGGCCATCGGACGCGCGCTGCCGCCCGTGTCAGCGGCATTGCTCGCCGGACTGCTGCTCGGCGATCGCACCGAGCTCCCCCGCGACGTCGACGACGCCTTTCGCCGGGCCGGTGTCTACCACATCCTGGCCGTCTCCGGCTTCAACGTCGGGATCCTGGCGGCGTCCGTCTGGGCGCTCTGCCGAGTGCTCCGTGTTCCGCATCGCATCTCGGCCGCGAGTGCGATCGTCGTGGTGATCGGCTTCGCGCTGGTGGTCGGACCCGAGCCTTCCGTGCTGCGCGCGGTGGTCATGGCCGTCCTGGTGCTCGTCGCCACCCTGCTCGACCGCGACGCGTCGGTCACGAACAGCCTGGCGCTCGCCGCGATGGTCATCCTCGCGGCTCGGCCCGGCGATCTCTTCGAGCCCGGCTTCCAGCTCTCGTTCGCCGCAACGTTCGGCATCGTGATCGCGCCGCTCCCGCGCGGCATCATCCTCGGCGCGCTCGGCGCCAGCGCCGCAGCCCAGCTGGCGGTCTTGCCGATCGCGCTCAGCCACTTCAACCAGCTCTCGACGATCGGCGTCGTCGCGAACCTGGGCGTCGTCCCGCTGGCGGCCATCGCGACGATCCTGGGGCTCGCGGCCGTCTGTCTCTCGTTCCTGAACGACGCCCTGGCGGCGGTCGCGTTCGACGCAGTGTGGCCGGTCCTGCTGGCGCTGCGTGGCATCGTCGCGCTCGCCGCACGCGTGCCGGGGGCAGTCGTGTACCTCCCGGCTCCAGGCTGGATCGCCGTGACGTGTTACGTCGCAAGCCTCGCCCTGCTACTGCTCTGGTGGCGGAGCAGAAGGCATCGCGTGCTTCTGGTCGGCGTCTCGCTGCTCGCCGCCGCGGTCGGCTCGGCGGCGTGGCCGCTGATTCGTCCAGCCGACGGCCGATTGCGCGTGACGATGCTCGACGTCGGTCAGGGCGACGCAGTCGTCATCGAGATGCCCGACGGCCGCACCGTGCTCGTCGATACGGGATCGGGTGGGCCGATGCGGCTCGATGCCGGCGAGCGTGTGATCGCGCCGTTTCTCTGGAACAAGGGCATCCTGAGTGTCGGCGCCATGGCGCTCACGCACGACGACAGCGACCATGCCGGCGGCGCGGCATCGCTCCGGCGCCTCTTCTCGATCGGTGAAGAATGGACCGCCGCAACCCTGCCGCAGGTGCCGCGGCGGTACGGGCGCGTGGAGATGACACCACTTCCGCCGGCCTCGGTCACCACCGGGCGCCGGAACGACGCCGCGCTGGTCCTGCGGATCCAGCTGGGGCTCGCCGGGTTTCTTTTGACGTCCGACATCGGGGCCACCCGCGAGCGCGAGCTCATCGCCTCGGACGCGCCACTTCGGTCGACCGTCCTCAAGGTGGCGCATCACGGCTCGCGCTCGTCGACCAGCGCCGAGTTCCTACACGCCGTCGAGCCGAGGCTTGCCGCGGTCTCCGTCGGGGCGCGCAACCCGTATGGCCACCCAGACGGCGGCGTCATGGCGCGCTTGACCGACGCGGGCGCCCGGACGTATCGCACCGACCGCGACGGTGCGCTGATCTTCGAGACGGATGGGCGCGTCTTGACCGTCACGCGCTGGGCCACGGGACAGGTCGAGCGCGTCTGCCTAGAGCCCGAAACGATCTGCTAGAATCGACCGCCATGGTCAGGATCAACGACAACTACTTGAAGCTCCGCGCCAGCTATCTCTTCAGCGAGACCGGCCGGCGCACGCGCGAGTACCAGGCGGCTCATCCGGACGCCAAGCTCATCCGGCTCGGGATCGGTGACGTGACCCGCCCCCTGCCCGACTCGGTGATTCGCGCGATGCACGACGCGGTCGACGAGATGGCCAAGCCTGAGACCTTCCGGGGCTACCCGCCCGAGACCGGCTGGGATTTCCTCCTCGACGCGATCATCCGGAACGACTACGGCGAGCGGGGGATCAAGCTCACGACGGACGAGATCGTGGTGAGCGACGGCGCCAAGAGCGATACCGGGAACATCCAGGAGATCTTCGGGCCCGACTGCGTCGTCGCGCTGAGCGACCCCGTCTACCCCGCGTACCTCGACGTCACCGTGATGGGTGGACGCGCCGGGACCGCGGACGCGAGCGGCCGGTACGACCGGATCGTGTACCTGCCGTGCACCGCTGAGAACAACTTCCAGCCGCGCATCCCGGACCGGCCCGTCGACCTGATCTTCCTCTGCTACCCGAACAACCCGACCGGCGCGACGCTGAGCCGCGCGGCCCTCAAGACATGGGTCGACTTCGCGCGCGAGCGCAGCGCCGTCATCCTCTACGACGCGGCCTACGAGGCCTACATCCGCGATGCGGCCATCCCGCACTCGATCTACGAGATCGAGGGAGCGCGCGAGGTCGCGATCGAGTTTCGCTCGTTCTCGAAGACCGCCGGCTTCACGGGCACGCGCTGCGCCTACACGGTCGTGCCCAAGGAGCTCCAGGGACGCTCGGCCACCGGCGAGCCCGTGAGTATCAACGCGCTCTGGGTCCGTCGCCAGTCGACCAAGTTCAACGGCGTGGCCTACGTCATCCAGCGCGCCGCCGCCGCGACCTACACCGCCGAGGGGCGCAAGCAGGTCAGCGCACTGGTCGACTACTACATGGAGAACGCGCGCATCATCCGCGAAGGGCTCGAGGCGGCGGGGCTCACGGTGTACGGCGCGCGGAATGCGCCGTACATCTGGGTGAAGACGCCGGGGAAGCTATCCTCGTGGGAGTTCTTCGACAAGCTCCTGAACGAAGCGCACGTCGTGGGCACGCCGGGCGCCGGCTTCGGACCGAGCGGCGAGGGTTACTTCCGCCTCACCGCCTTCGGCGGCCGCGCCTCGACCGAGGAAGCAGTCGACCGCATCAAGTCGCGCTTATCCCGCTAGCTGGGTCGCTGAAAAGGGCCCATCTGGACTCTTTTGAGCGACCCTTAGGCTTCGTAGGCGCGCTCGTACTGCGAGCGCAGACGCTCTAATTCTTCCGGGTCCAGACGCATGCCTAGCGAGAGGCTCATCTCGCCGAGGATCGTCTTGATCTCGTTCAGGGACTTCTTGCCGAAGTTCTTGGTCTTCAGAAGCTCGGCCTCGGTCTTCTGCACGAGATCGGCGATCGTCCGGATGTTCGCGGTCTTCAGGCAGTTCGAGGCGCGAACCGACAGCTCGAGCTCGTCGACGTTGCGGAAGAGGTTCTCGTTGAGCTCGGTGCGCGGGCGCGCCTCGTCGCGCTCGGCGGCCTCTTCCTGCGGCGAGGTCACCGGGAAATTCATCAGGAGATCGAAGTGGTCCTCGAGAATGCGCGACGCCTCGCCGACCGCGGTGGCCGGGCTGACGCTGCCGTCGGTCCACACCTCGAGCACGAGCCGCTCGTGGCCGTCCGCGATGGGCTCGACGTGGAAGTTCACACGCTTGACCGGCGAGAAGTCGGCGTCGAGCAGGATCGCGTTGATCGGCAGCGCCTCCGGTTCGCGCTTCTCGGCGGATACGTAGCCGCGGCCGCGCTCGACGCAGACCTCCATCTCGAATACGCCGTCCTTGTCGAGGGTCGCCAGGACCACGTCGGGCGTGAGCACTTCGATGTCCGCATCCGTCTCGAAATCGCTGGCCTTCACGACCGAGCCGCCCTGGGCGCGCAGGCGCAGGATCTTGGGACGGTTCACGTGGAGGGTGAAGACCACCTTGCGCAGGTTCATCATGATGTCGAGCGTGTCTTCCATCACGCCCGGCAGGTGGGAGAACTCGTGCAGGACGTTTTCGATCTTGACCCACGTGGGTGCGGCGCCGTGGATCGCCGAGAGGAGCGCCCGGCGATAGGCGATGCCGACGGTTAGCGCGAAGCCGGCCTCGCAGGGCTCGATAGCCAGCTTGCCGTAAGTCTTGTCCTGGACAGTCCAATCGTGACGGGCGGGTAGCTGCAGCTCAAGCATGGGACCCCCTAGAAGCGAGCCAGTATGAACGGGGTGAATCGGCCACCAAGGCTACACAGTATACCAGAGCGCCGATGTTACACTGGGAAATCATGGGGTTGCGTGCTGTCATTGCCCTCCTCATGCTCGTCGGCGCCGCTCTCGCCACCTTCGTGGGTCGAGAGGTTCTGACACCTGCGCCCGCGCTCGAGCGCGGGACGGTGATCGTCGAGATCCCCGCGCACGACAGCGTCATGTCCATCGCCGGCCGCCTGTACCGGGCGGGCGGAATCCGCACTCGCACGGGGTTCGTCTTCCTGGCCGTGGCTCGCGGCACATCCGGCCACCTGAAGGCCGGCGAGTACGAGCTCGACCGCGGCGCAACGACCCTGGCGGTCCTGGCCCAACTGGAGGCTGGGCGCGTCAAGCAGCACGTCGTCCTGCACCCGGAGGGCGCAACGCTGTCGGAGCTGGCCAAGGTCCTGGAGGCCGAGCGCCTTGCCCCGGCCGAGGGCGTGCGGCGCCTGGCGACGAGCCCCGCCTTTCTGTCGACGCTCGGGATCGAGGGAGGCAGTCTCGAGGGCTACGTGTTCCCGGATAAATACCAGTTCGTGCGCGGCATGACGCCGGAAGAGATCTTGACCAAGATGGTCCAGCGCCTGCGCGCGAAGCTCGGACCCGACATCACCGCGCGCGCCGCCGAGCGTGGACTCACCGTGCACCAGCTGCTGACGCTCGCCTCGATCATCGAGCGCGAAGCCGTCGAGCGCGGCGAGCAGCGCACGATCTCCGCAGTCTTCTGGAATCGGCTCAAGCTCAGGATGCCGCTGCAAGCCGATCCCACCGTGCAGTACGCGACCGGCAAGGAGCGCCGAGCGCTCACGCGCGCCGATCTGCGGGCCGACCATCCGTACAACACCTACAGGAACGTCGGCCTGCCGCCGGGACCGATCGCGAGCCCGGGCATCTCCGCGATCGAGGCGGCGCTCGACCCGGCGCCGGTGAAATATCTCTACTTCGTCGCGATGGACGACACGCACCACCATTTCTCGATGACGATCGGCGAGCATAACGCCGCGGTCGCGCGGTACCGGCTCGCCCGGGCTCGGTGAACCGTGCTATAAAACGCGCGATATGTCCGGCCCCAGCACGCTCACCGCGGCCGGTCGCCCCACTCGTGAGGCGGCGCCGGTGCCGTTCCTGTATCGCGCGCTCCGCGCGCCGCTGCGATTCACGCTCACCCGCTGGTTCGACCTTCGCGTCGACGGACTCGAGCATCTGCCCTCGAGCGGTCCGTATCTCATCGCGGCGAATCATCACAACTATCTTGACGGCATCGTGCTCGGCGTCACCGTGCCCGAGCCGATCTCGTTCCTCGTGATGCCACGCGTGTGGCGCGCGACGCCGCTGCATCCGATGTTCCACCGGAACATCCGTTCGATTCCGATCGACCTCGAGCGGGCCGACGTCGGCGCGCTGCGCCGCGCACTGCGGAGCCTCCAGGAGGGTCGGGTGGTCGGCATCTTCCCCGAGGGCCCCTTCAGCGTCCGCGGCCAGCTCGAGCCCGGGCTGCCCGGTGTCGCGTTGCTCGCGCTGCGCTCGGGCGTGCCGGTGATCCCGGCCGGAATCCGCGGCACGTACGAGGCGCTCGCGGGGCGGCGCGGCTACATTCCGCGCCGGGCGGCGCTCAGCGTCAGGTTCGGGCCGGCCCGCTGCTTTTCGGCCGCCGGCGTGCCCGCCGGGCGCAGCGCGCGCGTGCGCGTGACGCGTCGGATCATGGACGACATCGCGGCGCTCCTGCCGTGAAGTCTCGGCCTCGCAAGCGCGCGGCGCCGCGGCGCGGCGCGGCACCGGGAGAGAAGCTCTGGGGCGGACGCTTCACTCAGGGCGCCGATCCGGCCGCCGAGCGTTTCACCGGCTCCCTCGCCTTCGACCGCCGGCTCTGGCCGCATGACGTCGCCGGCAGCGTGGCATGGGCCAAGGCGCTCGCGCGCGCCGGGCTCCTCACGGCCGCCGAGCGCGACGCGATCGTGAAGGGGCTCGCCGCCGTCCGCGACGAGCTCGCGGCCGGCACCTTCCCGTTCCGCTCGGAGCTCGAGGACATCCACACGAACGTGGAGCGGCGCCTGCAAGAGCTGATCGGCGAAGTCGGCGGCAAGCTGCACACCGGCCGCTCGCGCAACGATCAGATCGCAGTCGACGAGCGTCTCTATCTCCGCGACGTGATCGCCGGGACGCGGGCCGGCCTGCGCCGCGTCCAGGAAGCGCTGGCCGCGCGCGCCGCCGAGACGATCGAGGCGCCGCTGCCGGGCTATACGCACCTGCAGCGGGCCCAGCCGGTCGTGCTGGCGCATCACCTGCTCGCGTACGTCTTCATGCTCCAGCGCGACCGCGAGCGCTTCGGCGACTGCGGCGCGCGCGCCAACACGATGCCGCTCGGCGCCGCGGCCCTCGCCGGCACGGCGTTCCCGATCGACCTCGACGCGCTCGCGAAAGACCTGGGGTTCGCCGGCGTCTCGCCGAACAGCCTCGACTCGGTGAGCGATCGCGACGCCCTGCTGGAGTTCCTGTCCGCGGCCGCGATCACCGGGATGCATCTCTCGCGGCTCGCCGCGGATCTCACGCTGTGGGCGACGGCGGAGTTCGGCTTCGTGGAGTTCTCCGATGCCTTCGCGACCGGCTCGTCGATCATGCCGCAGAAGAAGAATCCCGACGTCGCCGAGCTGATTCGGGGCAAGAGTGGTCGCCTCTACGGCAACCTCGTTGCAGTGCTGACCACGATGAAGGGCCTCCCGCTCGCCTACAACTCCGACATGCAGGAAGACAAGGAGCCGTTCTTCGACTCGGTCGACACGCTCGACGCGATCCTGTCCGTCATGCCGCCGATGCTCGCTTCGCTCGCGTTCCGCACCGACCGCATGCGACGCGCTGCCGGCGAGAACTTCGCGACCGCGACCGACCTCGCCGACTACCTGGTCCGCAAGGGGATGCCGTTCCGCCAGGCGCACGTGGTGGTCGGGAAGATCGTGCGGTTCTGCGAGACCGAGGGCAAAACGCTGGAGGGCCTTAGCGTCGTCGAGCTCCGCCGGTTCTCGCCCACCTTCGACGACGACGCGAAGGACGCGGTCACCGTCGACGCCTCGCTGCGCGCTCGCGCCGTCACCGGCGGCACGGCGCCCGATGCGGTCCGCCGCTCGCTTGCCCTCGCTCGCTCGCTGATCGCGCGCGCATGACCGGGCGCGGGCGCCGCGTCGGCGCGTGTCTGGCGCTCGCCGCGCTGGCCCTGACCGCGCTGGCCATCGCCGCGTGCGGCAAGAAGTCACCGCCGGTGGCGCCCGAGCTGAGGGCGCCGCAAGCAATCAGCGATGTCTCGGGTGTCGTCGAGGAGTCGGCGATCACGCTCTCGTGGACGCCGCCCAATCGCCGCGCCGACAACACGCGGCTGCGCGACTTCACGCTGATGCGGATCTTCAGAGCCGAGGACAGCGGGACCGGCGAGCCCCGAGCGGCCATGAGCGTCGACGGCCGGATCGCCGGCTACGACGAGATCGCCGCGATCCGCGGCGCCGAGCCCGAGCCCGCGGTGCGACGGGGGCCCCGTCTGGTACTCAGCGATCGGCAAGGGCTCATCCACGGACGGCGCTACACCTACGTGATCCTCGCCGGCGATGCGCAAGGACGGATCGGCTCACCGTCGCCACGGGTCTCCGTGACGTATGCAGTCGCTCCCGGGGAGCCGGAGTCCGTGGTTGCCGAGCCGCGCGACGGCGCCGTACGTGTGACCTGGAACGCGCCCACCCGCATGCTCGACGGAAGCGCAGCGACCGAGCCGTTCACGTACCAGGTCCTGCGCGGGACGTCGGAAGACGGCGAGCTTTCGCCGATCACGCCGGCGCGCACGTCCGAGCGCACGCTGACCGACTCCGGCCTCCAGAACGACCGCGCCTACGTCTACGCCGTTCGCGCCGCGCGTGAGGTTGCCGGCACGACCGTGTACGGCCGACCGTCGGCGCGGGTTTCGGCGACACCGCGCGACACGACGCCCCCGTCGCCGCCCGCGAACCTGGTCGCGATCCCCTCGGAGGGCGTCGTGCGCCTGTCCTGGAACCCGAGCCCCGAGAGCAAGGTGACCGGGTACATCGTCTATCGCGCGACGGAATCGGGCGCGTTCGAGCGAATCGGCTCGACCAGCGCGCCGTCGACCACGTTCGTCGACCGTGCCGCGACCCGCGGGGTCAACCGCTACGTGGTCACGTCACAGGACAGCGCCGCGCGCCCGAACGAGAGCCGGCGCTCGAACGAGGTCAGGGTCACCCTACCTTGACTTCACATGTTCCGGGTGTTACCAACAACGGATACATGGGCCCGTTCCAGTATCGGGATTCTCAGCTCTGCTGCGAGGATGTGTCGCTTCGCGCGCTGGCTACTGTTACCGGAACGCCCACGTACGTCTATTCGAAAGCCTCGCTGCTGGAGAGCCTCGGCGCGTACTCCCGCGCGTTCCACGACGTGCCGCACGTCGTCTGCTACTCGGTCAAGGCCAACTCGAACCTCGGCGTGCTCTCGGTGCTGGCGAAGGCCGGCGCCGGCGCCGACATCGTTTCCGGAGGCGAGCTCTACCGCGCGCTCCGGGCCGGCATGCCGCCCAAGAAGATCATCTTCTCGGGCGTGGGCAAGAGCCGCGAGGAGATGCGCGACGCGCTGAAGGCGGACATCCTCATGTTCAACGTCGAGTCGCGCAGCGAGCTGCGCGTCCTCGACGAGGTCGCGCGCGAGATGGGCGTCCGCGCGCCGGTCGCGCTGCGCGTGAACCCGGACGTCGACCCGCAGACGCACCCCTACATCGCGACGGGCCTGAAGACCTCCAAGTTCGGGATCCCGTACGACGAGGCGCTCGAGGCGTACGAGGAGGCGGCAAAGCTCGGCGGGCTCGAGGTCATCGGCACGGACATGCACATCGGCTCGCAGCTCACCAAGGCCACGCCGGTCGCCGATGCGGTCGCGCGCGTGGTCGCGCTGGTGAAGGCGCTGCGTGAGCGGCGGATCGAGATCCGTACGATCGACATCGGCGGCGGGCTCGGCATCCGCTATCGCGACGAGACGCCGCCGACTCATCAGGAGTTCGCCACCCTGCTGATGCCGGCGCTGCGCGAGGCGGGCGTGACGGTGCTGCTCGAGCCGGGCCGCTCGATCGTCGGCAACGCGGGAATCTTGTTGACGCGCGTGCTCTACCGCAAGGACACCGGCGCCAAGAAGTTCGTGGTGATCGACGGCGCGATGAACGACCTGATCCGGCCGTCGCTCTACGGCTCGTATCACGAGATCATTCCCGTCGACCAGGCGCGCCAGGGGCGCGAGCGCGAGACCGTCGACGTCGTCGGCCCGGTCTGTGAGTCGGGCGACTTCCTGGCCAAGGATCGCGAGCTGGCCCGCGTCGACCAGGAAGATCTCCTGGCCGTGATGAGCGCCGGCGCCTACGGCTTCGTCATGGCGTCCAACTACAACACGCGACCGCGCGCCGCCGAAGTTCTCGTCGACGGCAACCGGTACACGATCGTGCGCCGCCGGGAGACGTACGAAGACCTGGTGGCAGGGGAGACTACTCCATGAGCCAGAGATTTCAGGGTTCATTCGTTGCGATGGTCACCCCGTTCCGGAACGGCAAGGTCGACGAGGCGAAGCTCAAGGAGCTGGTCGAGCTGCACATCGCAAACGGCACCGACGGGCTGGTCCCCTGCGGGACGACCGGCGAGGCGCCGAGCCTGAGCCACGACGAGCACCACCGCGTCGTCGAGCTCGTGATCGAGGCTGCCCGCGGCCGTATCCGGGTCGTGCCGGGCACCGGCTCCTACTCGACCAGCGACGCGATCGAGATGACGAAGCACGCCGAGCGGGCTGGCGCCGCCGCCGCGCTCGTCGTGAACCCGTACTACAACAAGCCCACGCAGGAAGGCCTCTACCGTCACTTCCGCGCGGTCGCCGAGTCAGTCGCGATTCCGATCCTGGTCTACAACATCCAGGGCCGGACCGCCGTCAACGTCGAGACCGCCACCCTGGCCCGGCTCGTCCGCGACGTGAAGAACATCGTCGGCGTGAAGGAGGCCTCGGGCTCACTGGATCAGATGAGCCAGGTCATCGCCGCGTGCGGCCCCGACTTCTCGGTGCTGTCGGGCGACGACAACATCACCTTGCCGCTCCTGGCCATCGGCGGCAGCGGCGTGATCTCGGTCATCGCTAACATCGTGCCCCGCGAGACGGCCGATCTGGTGCACGCGGCGCTCGAAGGCGACTGGAAGCGCGCCCGCGACCTGCACTATCGCCTCTTCCCGCTGGCGCGCGCGGCGTTCCTCGAGACCAACCCGATCCCGATCAAGGAAATGATGGCGATGGCCGGCATGCTCGAGCCCGAGTTCCGCCTGCCGATGTGCCGGATGAGCGATACCAACCGCGAGAAGCTCCGCGACATCATCAAGCCGTACGGCCTGATCAAGTAGCAGCCCCCATGAGCGCAGCCGGCGGGGAGACATCCCCGAGCGTCGGGCGCCGGGGCGCCGCGACGGCGGACGTCGTTGTCGCGGGGGCCGCCGGCCGGATGGGCAATCGGATCATCGCGTGTCTGGCCGATACGGCCGATCTGCGTCTGGTCGCCGCGCTCGAGGCGCCCGGCCACGCGGCGATCGGGCGTGACGCGGGCGAGCTGGCCGGCGTCGGCAAGGCCGGCGTCAGCGTCGGCACCGACGCGGCGGCCGAGATTACACGCGATCGTGTGCTGATCGAGTTCTCGGTGCCCGAGGCCTCGCTCGCGCATCTCAAGCTCGTGGCCCGATCCGGCGCCCGCGCGGTCATCGGCACCACCGGATTCAGCGCCGCGCAGCGCGCCGAGATCGCCGACCTCGCGAAAGACGCCGCGATCCTGATCTCGCCGAACATGTCCGTGGCCACGAACGTCGCGTTCAAGCTCCTGGCCACCATGGCCAAGGCGCTCGGCGACGAGTACGACGTCGAGATCACCGAGACGCACCACCGGTTCAAGAAGGACGCGCCGAGCGGCACCGCGCTCAGGATGGCGGAGATCGTCGCGGCCGCCCTCGGGCGCGACCTCGATCAGGTCGCAGTCTTCGGCCGGCAGGGGCTGCCGGGCGAGCGCACGCGGCCCGAGATCGGGATCCTCTCGCTGCGCTCGGGCGACGTCGTCGGCGAGCACACCGTGTCCTTCGGCACCCTGGGCGAGCGGCTCGAGCTCGTGCATCGGGCGCACAACCGCGACACGTACGCTCGGGGCGCCTTGCGCGCCGCCCGGTACGTCGCCGGGCGGCCGCCCGGTCTCTACTCGATGGCCGACGTCCTCGGCCTCGCGTGAGGCGATGGGCGACAAGCTCCTGCTGGAGGACGTGCGCTTCTACGGCCAGCACGGGCTGACGCGCGCCGAGCAAGTCGTCGGCGCGTGGTTCTCGGTCGACGTCGAGATGGCGGTCGACCTGTCCTCGGCGGTCGTGTCCGATCAGGTGTCGACGACGATCGATTACGGCGTGGTCGCGCGGCGCATCGTCGACATCGGCACCAAGAACCGCGTGAACCTGATCGAGCGGCTCGCCGGGCTCATCGTCGAGGCGCTCCTGCGCGAGTTCCCCGCCCGCGAGATCCGCGTGCGCGTCCGCAAGCTCACGCCCCCGATGGAAGGCCTGATCGGGACGCCCTCCGTCGAGCTCACGCGGAGCCGCGCGTGACGCGCGTCTACCTCTCGCTCGGCTCGAACGTCGGCGACCGGCTGGCCACACTGAAATCGGCCGTCCAGCGCCTGAACGGGATCGCGGCCATCCGCTTCCTCGACGCCTCGCCGCTCTACGACTCCGAACCCTGGGAGACCGAGCCCGGTCAGACGGCGAGCGAGCAGCGCTGGTTCCTCAACTGCGTGGTGGCGGTCGAGACCTCGCTGGCGCCGCGCGCGCTGTTGGCCGAGCTGCAAGCGATCGAGTCGGCGCTGGGACGCGTGCGGCCTCCGGGAACGCCCGAGGCCCAGCGGTTCGCGGCGCGCACGCTGGATATCGACATCCTGTTCTACGGCGACGAGATCGTGAGCGCGGGCGACGACCTGCACGTGCCTCACCTGCTGCTCGCCGAGCGTGGCTTCGTCCTGCAGCCGCTGGCTGACCTGGCACCCGACCTCGAGCACCCGGTGCTGTATCGCTCGGTGCGCGACCTGCTCGCCGACCTCGAGGACGAGCACGACGTGCGCCCGGGCGACTACCCGGCGCGCTGGTACGCCGACTGAGCGAGCCCGTGGCGGACGACGACTTCCAGCGGGCCGCTCTCGAGCACCTGGACGCGCTCTACAACTTCGCGATGTATCTGACCCGGAACCCCCCGGAGGCGGACGATCTCGTCCAGGAGACCTACCTCCGCGCCTTCCGGTTTTCCCACCGGTTCCAGCCGGGAACCCACCTCCGAGCCTGGCTGTTTCAGATCTTGAGGAACACCTTCTTGACGTTTTATCGGCTTCGCGAGCGGGAATCCGCGCTCGCGGAGGACGGTGTTCCCGCCTGGGACGCTCCGATGTTTCACGACGCGCCCGAGGAGTCGAGCGGCGCCGTCGAGGCGCACACTGATCTCGAGCGCGCGCTTCGGCGCCTGCCTGAGGAATTTCGAACGGTGCTGCTGCTGGCGGAGGTCGAGGGCATGGCGCTCGAGGACGTCGCGCGCGTCCTGGCCTGCCCCGTCGGCACCGTCAAGTCGCGCATCTTCAGAGCGAAGGAGCGGCTGCGCGGGCTCCTGCGCGACTACAGCAAAGAATGAGCAACCACTCGCCCGAATCCGACGACGCCCTCGGCGCGCGGCTCCGCACGGAGCTCCGCCGCTACGCCGCGCCCGCGTACCTGCGCGGCTCGATCGCGGAGACGGCCGAGCCCCCGCGCGCGCGACCGGGCTGGGTGGCGCCGACCCTGGGGGTGGCCGCCACGGCGCTGGTGTTCCTGCTCGCGTTGTTCATGGTCCTGCCGCCAATCATGCCGGCCGATCCGACCGAGCGGCTGGTGCGTTCGGTCGTCGCTGAGCACACTCGCGCGCTCATGTGGGGTGCGCGCCGTTCCGAAGTGGCCCCGACGGCGCTGCCCTGGCTCACGCAGGAGTCGGGCATCGCGCTACGAAAGTTCTCCGTCGGCGACGACCGCCTTGTGTTCATCGGCGCCGAGCCGGTCTACCTCGAAGGACGCCGCGGGATGGCGCTCTACTATCGCGACGGCGACGGGCATCTGGTGAACTACACCGTGCTGCCGTGGCCGGGGCTGCCGATCCCGGAGTCGCGGCGAGTCCAGATCCAGAACCGGTGGCGGCCAGCGCTGATGAGCGACAGCGGCTTTTCCGCCTGGGTGTGGCGACAGGGCGATCTGGCGTGCTTCATCGTGTCCGACATGGTGTCCGAGCCGGACGTCGAGCGCTTCAAGGACTATTTCGTGCGCCTGCGCCTGGCGACCGAGCCTGTCCCGGCCAACTAGCGCGTGGCCGCATCACCGAGCCAGCTCGACAGCAGGCCGTCGAGGCTCTCGGGATCGCTCACCGTTCCGCTGAGCATCCACTCGACGCGTCCGTCGCGAATCCCCACGAGCATCGGCGTGCCGCCGAGCCGAAGGGCCTGCCACGCTTCGGCCTGCTCGTCGGCGAACCAGCGCACACCGCGAAGCTCCGCCGGGACGCGCTGAAGGACGTAGGCGCGCGCGTCTTCCTGAGGCGCCCCGATCACCAGGACCGTTCGCTGGAACAGTCCCCGCGCCCGGAGGCGGCCGAGCGAGGTCAGGAGCTCATCGCAAGGTCCGCATCCCGGAATCGCATAGAGCAGGATCCAGGGCTCTCGCCCGAGCACGGCGACGCTGCCGACCCGCATGCCGTCCGGCGCACGGAGATCGAAAGTCGGCAGCGCGCCGCGTGAGACCGACGAGACCGAGACGGGCGCCAGGATGACGGCGAAGCTCACGAGGGCGGCCAACATCGATCGGCGCATGGAAGATCTCCTGGTCACGCTCATCGCCGCGCGACCTCATCCGTCAGGACGACGTCGATCCGCGCGAGCTCGTCGCTCGCCGCGAGATGGCCCGCGGCATCGCCGTGGAGCTGTCCGCCGTCGACGACGCTGGTCGCGTAGACCGACACCGGCCCCGCGCCGACGTCGCGAAACTCGTAGACGCCTTCAGTGTTGGTGCTGGCGAATCGGACGAAGTCCGGGCTCGTCGACTCGAGCGCGACCCTGGCGAAGGCGATGCCCTTGCCGTCGCGTCCTACGACGCGCCCCGTGACGCGGCCCGCGGGCGGCAGCTGGGCCTCGACGGTCGCCGGCACCTCGAGTCGGGTCAGCTCACCGGCGATCGTCGTCAGCAGAGCGGAGTCGCTGTCTTGCACGCTGAGCCTGAACGCTCCGGCGGGCGCGCCGAAGACCACGAACCGCCCGAGCTCGTCGCTGAGCGTGGCGAACGCGGAGAAGAGACCGTCCGGTGTCTGGAGGAAGACCGCCGGAAACCGTACGGGCATGCCGGACGAGAACCTCGCGGTGCCGCGAACGACCGAGAGCGGCAACCTCAAATCGACGGTTCGTGAGGATGCCGGCTGCTCCACGACGAGCGCGATGCGCGCCGGCGCGTGGGCACGGACCGTCGCGCCAGCGAGGCCATCCGCGACGCCGGCGAAGCGATAGGCGCCGTTCGCCGTGGTCACGGCGGCCGCCAGACGACTGCCGGTGCCCGGCGCCAGCAGCTCGACCAGGCTTTCTGGAACGGGAGTGGCGCCATCGGCGGCGAAGACGGTGCCCTCGACCATCGTGGGCTGGACGTTCGACACCGCTGAATCGGGCGTCGCGGCCGCAGCATCGGCCTGGCTCGGGGCGCTCGACGACTTCGCGGCGCTCGCGAGAGTATTGGCGCTCGCCTGAGCCGGGCCTGCGCTGCCCGCTGCGGCCTGTCCGCCGCCCGCCGCGGCCGCCATCGCGGCGCCGCCGGCGCCGATCGGCGAGTTCATGTCGGCGCGGATCTCGTCGGCCGCAAGCGCGCGCGAATAGATCCGCACCTGGTCGATGCGTCCCTGGAAGAATTCGCCCCACACGCTGTTGCCGCCGATGCGAAGCGGACTATCGGACGTGCGAACGGGGCCGGTCTGAGCGCGCGTGGCGACCTCGACCCCGTTGACGTAGAGCCGCTGCACGGCTCCGTCGTACGTCGTGGCCAGGTGGGTCCACGTGTTGACGGGCAACGCCGACGGTCCGTGCACGCGCTGACCGGCCGCGCTGACGTAGACCTGGCCGGCCGGCGTGTTGTTGCTGCCGCCGCTCGAGTAGAGAGCGTAGACCTGTTGACCCGGCTGCTCCTTCAAGATGACCGTGCGCCAGCCGGTACTGACGGTCGGGAACACCCAGGCTTCCAGGGTCAGGCCGGAGGTGAGGTCGAGCGAGGCGGAATCGCTGATCGCGACCCAGTCGTTGACGCCGTCGAAGACCAGGGCGGCGCCGAAGCGGCCCTGGCTGGTCCAGGTAGCGCCGGCGACGAGGCCCGTGTTGCCGCGCCCGCTGCTGTCGGCCGCGGTCGCGCCGGTGCCTTCGTCGAAGGCGTACGCAGCGACCAGCCCACCGGACGGCGGCGGAGGAGGCGGCGGCGGGGGCTCCGGGTTCCGAGCGAACGCGGCGGCGACCGCGGTGTCGGCGGCCAGCGCGAGCGTGCAGGCGGAGGTACCGCTGCACCCGCCTCCGCTCCATCCGCTGAAGCTCGAGCCCGAATCCGCCGAGGCGGTCAGCGTCGCCTGCGTGCCCTCGGGCATGGTCTCGCTGCAGTCGCTGCCGCACGCGACCACAGCGCCCGCGCCCGTCGTGCCGGTCACGGTCCCTGTGCCCGTCCCCGACTTCGTGACAGTCAATGTGAAGCTCCGCGGCGGAGGCGGCGCGCCGATCGCCGTGTCCATGTCGGCCTGGATCTCGGCCTGCGTCCGCGCGCGGTTGTAGATTCGGATCTCGTCGACGGTGCCGTGCAGCCGATCGAACCCGTCGCCGAACTGCCCGATGTACAGAGGCTGTGTGTTGGATGCCGGCGTGATGACTTGGGCAACCGAAGCGCTCAGCGCTCCGTTCACGTGCAGGCTGAGCGCGGCGCCGTCCCAGGTACAGGCGAGGTGGTAGAACTGGCCGGCCGACGCGGTCACTGTCGACCTCGCCGTCACCGCCACGCTACCGTTGCCGATGATGCACAGGAAGCGGTTGGCGTTATCCACCTCGAGCGCGTAGTTGTGCTGGGGATCAGAGTTCGGCGCGCCCTTGGAGATCACCCCGTGCCATCGGCCGAGCGAGCTCAGACGAATCCATGCCTCGACGGTGCCCGTCCCGCCGAGATCGAGGCGCGGCGAGTCGGGAACGGTCACGTGATCGTCGATCCCGTCGAAGCTCAGACCATTGCCGTAGCGGCCACTGGTCCACAACGTGCCGTTCTGCAGTGTTGCCGTCTGGGTTCCCGAGACGTCGGTGGTGGTCCCTCCCGATCCCTCCGCGAACCCGAACAGCGCGTCTCCGCTCGACGGGGGTGGAGGCGGCGGAGCGGGGCTCGTGCCGGGGAATAGCCGGAACGACAACAGCTGGCTCTGCGCGATCGCCGCCGTCAAGGCGCCCGACGAGACCGATGCGGCGTCGCGGTCCGTCTCGGTGTGCCAGACGCGCCTGGCGCTGGAGATGGTCGGGTCCAGCGCCAGCGAGAAGCTCGCCGGGGTCCCCTTGAGATTCCAAACGCGGGCGATGAGCCCTTGGCCGACCCCTTCCTCTGCCGGCTTCAAGGCCCACAGCAGCACGCCGGGATCCGAGATGGTGAGGAACGAATAGGTCGCCTCAGGGTAGCCACTCCCGCCGGACACGGCGCCGACCGTGAGCGGATTCTGATGCGCGAGCGCGAAGCGCATCGCGGCGGGCTGGTCGTACGCGCCGTGGGACGCCAGCGCGAAGCGCTGGAGAAAATACGAGTCTCCGGCCTGGTTCAGGATCGGGTTGGACGGTCGCGAGCTCGAGCCGACCACGACGGAGAGCTGCGGCGTCGTCGTGTCGAGATTGGCCACGCTGCTGGCGCCCACCTGCATGAAGTACGCGTCAGTGTTCGACAAGGTCATGCCGACCGAGCCGGCGCCGCTCATGTCGGCGAAGTGGTTCAGGGTCAAGAGGTCGTAACGGGCGTTGCGGGGCGAATAGTGGCCGCCGTCGCTGGTGAGCCGCGCGCGCAGGATCGCGCCGACCTCCTCGTGGCGGACCTCAGGATTCGTCAGGTTGAGGCTGAAGCGCCAGAGCTGCGTGCCGCCGAAGTTCTGCGTCACCTCGTTGCGGATGTCGACCCGATCCGAGCCGCGCGTCAAGGTCACGCGGGTCACGTGCGCGAGCGGCGCGGCGCCGGTCGCGACCAGGGTCACCGACACCGGGCCGGCGTTCTCGATCTGCCGCGACCCGCTTCCTGCGCCGAGATCGTTCAGCCCGAAGCCGCCGGTGGTACCGACGAACTCGCGATTGCCCTGCCGCTTGTCGATGAAGCTCGTGATCGCGCCGCGAGGCGAGACCGTGATCCGATAGAACTCGTTCTCCATCACGCCGGTCGACGCGTTGGCCGTCGGGCCGTTCGCGAACGTCTGGCCGGTGCCCGAGCGAACCTCGAAGACCTTGTAGCCGACCGAGGGCACGTTCGGCGCCTCGATCCGGACGAAGCGAGTCCCGCCGACCGTCACGACCTGGGACGGCACTTCGGCGCCGGTCGAGAGATCGACCACGAGAACCGGCAAGGCACCGCCGTACGGGAGATCCGCGACGTCGGTTCTGGCCCAGCTCAAGGGATTGAAGACGAAGAATCGCGGGGCGCTGCCGGTGCGCGCGATCATCGAGCCCAGCGCGGTTCTGGCGTCAGCCAGGAGCGTGTCGACGTACTGATCGATCTGCGTGGCGACCTGGCGCTGCCAGGCGATGCGCTGCGCGCCGGACACCCGCGGCCCGCCGTCCTCGAAGTCGTGCTCGAAGTAGAGCCCCATGTTGAGAAACGCCCGGTCACGCGCCGCCTCGCGCCCGTTCATGAACGCCGAATTCTTGAGGCTCACCAGCGTGGCCATGGCTTCGGCGGACCGCAAACGCTCAAGTGAGCGCTTGATCCGAGCCGAAACCTCCGCGAGCGAGGCCGGCGCGAGATCCCACTCGTTGCCGAAGCTGGCGGAGACGGTCGGGATCGACGCGCCGAACAGCGGATCGAACTCCTGAAAGAAGTCGACCGAGTTGGAGACGATGCAGGTCCGGTTCGGATCCGAGTCGCTCTTGCACGTCTGTTGAATCTTGAGGTCTGTAGTCGAGAGATCGTCCCACCCCTGCCCGAACACGCCGATCGTGCTGTACGGATAGCGCGCGGCGAATCCCGCGTCGCGGGTGACGATGTCGAGCGCGGCCGCGGGAGTCCGGGCTTCGGCGTAGCCGCCGATGCTCTGATTGTTGCGAGCATCGTGAAGGGAGTTCCACTTCATCAGGATGCGCGAGCCGTCGGGGCCTAGCCAGCTATAGATCTCGTGCTGGCGGTCGTCGAGATCGGGAATGAGACTGAAGCAGTTGCAGACGCCTTTCCACGAATAGCGAACGCCGGAGCCGGCCCACACCGCGCCGAGCCCGTACGCCATGCCCGCGTTCTCCATCGCGATGGCCAGCGGAAAGTCGAGCCCGTAGCGCCGCTCGAGCTGGCCGGAGTAGTACATCGATCGGATGACCGCTTCGACCGGCACGCCGCCGTACGTGATGACGAGCGGGTTCTTGGGGGCGCTGATGTGCCCCGACTTGATCGCATTCACTAGACGCTGGAACTCGGCCGGCGTCTTGTTCTTCTCGTACTCCCAGAGCCACAGGCTGCCGTCGGTCGAGAAGCGGCTCTGGTGCTCGGGTCGCTCGCCGGCGGTCGCCTGGATCTGGTCGAGGTAGTAGTCGAGCATGGTCTGGAAGAGCTGCCGGTACTCGACGTCGGTCGCCGACCAGAAGTAGTCGGTGTGGTCGTCCGGCGCCATGAACACGCGCTTGTGGTCCGCTGCGGCCGGGGCCAGCTCAAAGACGAGAACGAGGAAGCAGAGCGAGACCAACAGGGTGGCGATGCGACGCCTTCGCATCTCGTGCTCCGTTTACGTCGTCACTGCTGGTGAGTGGCACGCGCTTCCGAGCGATGCGCTCGGCCGCGCTGGACCCTACGCGAGCTTCGTTGCACGTTCGTGGCGGGACGGCTACGTCGACGCGCCGCCGCGTGGGCGCCCGAGCATCCGGCACAAGCCTAAGAAATCGCGGGCGTCTTCACGATCAGGCGAAGCCCTGAAACCGCGCGACGGGGAGACCTGCAACGGCTGACGGACGATGTGGCGCTGCCGGTGCGGGCGGAGCCCCTGGAGAGACCGGGCTGCCGACACGCTCACTGCAGCGATGAGCGTGTCGGCCGGCGACGGATCAACGTGTACGGGAGCGCGCTTAACGGCCGAGCTCGAACGTCTTGATATAGACGCCGGGCGAGCCGGCCGCGTGCTTCATGTGCGGCCGGATGCGCTGCGTCTCCGGCGCGATGTCCCGCTGAGCGAGCCAGGCGGGAGTCTCGGACACCTTCGGGTTCTCGAACTCGTAGAAGGTCAGATAGGTCGGCGTACCCGTCACGGCGCGGAAGCGCCGCCCGCGGATCACGCCGGGCACCTTCTCGTAGTTCGGGATGTAGATCGTGTTGTACCAGCTGTTGAAGTCGGCGTCGATTTCGGGCGGTACGTCCATGCGCCCGAGCTGGAGCGCCGGCGCCATCGGGCTCTCGGCCACCTGCGGCGTCAGGCTCTTGGGATGGATCAGCGTGTACACGTTGCGGATGAAGTTCGTGCCGATGACGTCCGGCGACGATTTCTTCGTCCACGGCGTCGGGTTGGAGCGCACGCGCTTGTAGGCGTCGGTCTCCAGCGCCTTGGCGCTGTCAAGCTCGTAGACCGCCAGATGCTTGGGGCCGCCCTTGACGGCCTCGTAGCGCGCGCCGTTGAGGAAACCCGGCAGCGCGAGACGCTCGGCCAGATGCTCCTCGTTGTACCAGCGGTTGAAGTCCGGCTCCTTGTCCGCCGGAACATCGGTCCACACCATCAAGAGCCCTGTGCCCTTCCTGATCGCCATGTCTGGCTCCTTTTAGTACGCGCGCCTCGGCCGGCGGGGCCCCAGCCCCGTGACGGCCTGCGGCGCGCACATCGTCGCGAAATCGATCCTAGCCGGTCTCCATCGGCAAGGACGGATCGCGCGCCCACTCGGAGAGCGAGGCGTCGTAGACCGCGACCCGGTCGTGGCCGAGGAGCGTGAGCACGAAGGCGTCGCTGCTGGCCGCGATGCCGCCCCCGCAATATGTGATGACGCGGCCGGCGCCGAGCGCGCCCGAGTCGGCGAATCGCTGCCGCAAGACTTCCGGCGCGAGATAGGCGTGCGTCGCCGGATCGACCAGCGCGCGGGCCGGCACGTTGCCGCTGCCGGCGATGCGCCCGGGGCGCCCGTAGGCGACGCCGCCGGTGCCGCGATGCTGCTCCTCGGAGAGCGCGTTGACGACGCAGGTCGCCCGCTCGCCGAGGCCCGCGAGCACGGCTTCCTTGCCGACGAAGAGCTCGGGGCGCGGCCGCGCGACGAAGCGCCCCGGCGAATACGCGCACGGCGCGGTCGACGTCGGCCGGCCCTCGAGCGTCCACTTCTTCCAGCCGCCATTCAACACCGCGGCCTGGTCGAAGCCGACCGCGCGCAGCATCCACCACACGCGCGCGGCCCACATGTTCACTACGCGGTCGTACAGCACGACGCGCGTGCCCTCACCGACGCCCAGGCGCGCCATCGAGGCCGCCATCTGCTCGGTGGACGGCATCATGTAGAGCGTCGCGGCCGAGCGATCGCAGAGTTCGTCGGTGAGGTCGGCGAAGCCGCTGCGCGGGATGTGGCCCGCGGCCCAGGCCGCGCGTCCGGACTCAGCCTTGTAGCCGCCGTCCGGCAGCGGGTGGAGGATCGTGGTGCATTCGAGCACGCGCAGCGCCGGATCGTCGAGGTTCGCGGCCAGCCAGTCGGTCTCGACCAGATAGTGCGGGTGGGTCCATGGCATGCCGCGGAGCGTAGCCCCGCTCGCAAGCGCCCGTCAAGCCAGGCGGCCGATCCCCCAGCCCGTGAGGAGGAACACGCCGAGCACGATCAGCACCGCCCCGACGACGAGACGCCAGCTCAGCCGCTCGATCCCGACCGGAAACCAGTACGCGAGCAGCAGCACGAACAGCGGCGCGGTCCCGGCGAGCGGGACCACCACGCTGACCTCGCCGAGACCGAGCGCGAAGATCAGCAGGAACACGCCGGTGTTCTCGAAGGCGCCGCCGCCGGCGAAGTAGAGAAAGCTCCGGCGATCGTAGCGCAGTGCGGGGAGATTGCCCGAGGCGAGGACGAACGCGCTGGACGCGATCAGCGCCGCCGTGATGTTGATCGCCGAGTCGAAGAGCGGCCCGGCGAGGCCGAGGCCCAGCTTGCGGAGGATCGCGACGACGCCGAAGCACGCGGCCGAGACGAACGGATAGATCAGATCACGCGGCCGAAAGCCGACGTGCCGGCCGCTGGCCGACAGCAGGATGGTGCCGAGGACGACGACGAGCGTGCCGCTGAGGATCGCCGCCGTGATCCGCTCGCCCAGCAGCACGATGGCGAGCACGGTGGAGATCAGCGGCGCCAGGTTGAGGATCGCCGCCGAGACCGACGCCCCGACTTTCTCGATCGCGGCCACCCGGAACAGACGGCCGGCCGCGGTGCCGATCACGCCCGACGCGATGAAGTACGGCGCGGCGTGCCAGTTGTATTCCTCACGGGGGACGAGCAGGATCGTAGCCACCCACAGTCCGACCGCGCCGACGGCGACATTGAGCCAGAAGCCCGCGTAGAAGTTCGAGCGCCGGAGGCCGCGCTGGATCAGCATCGTCGCGACCGCCGAGCACAGGGCGCTGGACAGCGCGAGCGTGTGCGGAGTCAACTGCGCCACTATACCGGAGAACGGGAGGGGGCGCGATTCGCTGCGCTCGGCTGATGCGCGCTGCAGGCCGTCGCGGGGCTGGGGCCCCGCCGGCCGAGGCGCGCCTCTGAGATATGATGAGCCGTGGCCCACCCGCGGAGCCGCACCCTGCCTGACCTGCTCGACGAGATCACCGCCCGCGACCCGGCTCACGAGCTGATCGTCGGCGCGGGCGCGCGATGGAGCTACGGCGAGGCCCGCGCGCGGGCGCGCCAGCTGGCGAAAGGGCTCCTGCGCCTCGGCGTGCGGCGGGGCGACAAGGTTGCCCTCTTGATGGGCAATCGTCCGGAGTGGCTGGCCGTCGATTTCGCCGTCGCCATGCTCGGCGCGACGCTCGTCCCCGTCAGCACCTGGTCGCGAGGCCGCGAGCTCGGCTACGTGCTCGATCACTGCGACGCCACGACCCTGATCACGATCGCCCGCTTCGGCGGCCAGGATTATCTGGACATGCTGGCCGAGCTGGGCGGTCCGGGCGGAGCGCGCCTGCCCAAGCTCGCGCGAATCGTCGTGGTCGACGGCGAGCCGCGCGGCCCGCTCACGGCGTTCGACTCCTTGTGGGACCTCGGCGCCAGCGTCACCGACGCCGAGCTCGACCTAGCGCAGGCCGCGGTCGGGCCCGATGACGTCGCGTACATCCTCTACACGTCGGGAACGACCTCGACGCCGAAAGGCGTTCAGCTCGCGCACGGTGGCCTCGTCGAGAACATGTGGAACATCGGCGAGCGCCAGCACTTGACCGCCGCCGACCGGATGTGGATGGGGATCTCGCTCTTCTGGAGCTTCGGCTGCGCGAACGCGCTCCTGGCGGTGATGAGCCACGGCGGCACGATCGTCCTGCAGGAGTCGATGGAGCCCGGCGCCGCGCTGGCGTTGATCGAGCGCGAGCGGTGCTCGGTCTACTACGGCACGCCGAACATCGCGCTGGCCCTCAGCGAGCATCCGGATCGCGCGCGGCGCGATCTCTCGTCGCTCCGCACCGGGGCTGCCATCGGGCCGCCGCCGGCGATGCAGATGGTCATGGATCTCGGCGTTCGCGAGATCTGCAACGTCTACGGCCTTACCGAGACCTACGGCAACTGCAGCGTCACCGACGCGCACGACCCGCCCGACGTGCGCCGCACCACCGTCGGATTTCCGCTGCCGGGCATGGAGATCCGCGTCGTCGATCGCCAGACGCGGCGGCCCCTGCCGGCCGGCGAGGTCGGTGAGGTCCTCGTGCGCGGTTATCTGACGCCCGGCTACTACAAGGACGCGGACAAGAACGCGGCGGCGTTCGATGCCGAGGGCTTCCTGGTCACGGGCGATCTCGGGGCGATCGGCGACGACGGCCGGCTCAGGTTTCGCGGCCGCATCAAGGAAATGGTGAAGACCGGCGGCATCAACGTCGCCCCGCTCGAGGTCGAGGAAGTCTTGCTGAGCCATCCGGACGTCGAGCAGGCGTACGTCGTCGGGCTTCCCGATCCGCGCAAGGAAGAGATCCTCGCGGCGGTGCTCGTCCTCCACGACGGCCGCGACACCGCCCCCGAAACCCTGCGCGCGTTCTGCAAGGCGTCGCTCGCGGCGTTCAAGGTGCCGCAGGAGTTTCGCGTGCTGCGGCGCGACGAGCTTCCGGTGACCGCCACCGGCAAGGTGCAGAAGTTCCGGCTCGCCGAGGCGCTGGCCCGGGATCGCGACGCGACCGGCGCCTGATGCGCATCCTGCCCACCGACTGGCGGCGCAACGTCTGGGCCCTCACCCTCACCGTCTTCATCTCCTTCGTCGGCTTTCAGTTCTTCTCGCCGTTCCTGCCGCTCTACATCCGCGAGCTCGGCGTGACCGATCCGGCGAAGATCGCCTTGTGGTCCGGCCTGCAGGCCGCGGTCACCCCGGCGATGTCCGGGCTGCTCTCGCCGGTCTTCGGCCGGCTCGCCGATCGCTTCGGCCGCAAGATCATGCTGATCCGCTCGCTGGTCGGCTTCGTCGTCATCGTCGCCGCCATGGGACTGGTCACCTCGGTCGAGCAGCTCTTCCTCGCGCGGGTGGTCATGGGGCTCTTCGCCGGCTTCACGCCGATGGTGATGGCGCTCGCCACGACCTCGGCGCCCAAAGACAAGGTGCCCGCCGCAATCGGCATGGTGCAGTCGGCGCAGCTCCTGAGCGTCGCGGTCGGACCCGCGATCGGCGGATACGTCGCCTCCCACTTCGGCATCCGCTACGCGTTCTTCGCGACGGCGGGGCTCTGCGCGCTGGCGCTGGTCGGGTTGATCGTCCTCTTCCAGGAGGTGTCGCCGGGCAGCGGGGCCCAGCGCCAGCCGACCGTCCGGATGCCGTTCGCCGACGTGTTCAAGTTTCCCCACTTCGCCGTCGTGATGGGGCTGCTCTTCGCCGCGCAGTTCATCGACCGCGGCCTCGCGCTCCTGATCCCGCTGCAGGTCGCGCATCTGCCCGATATCGAGAAGATCGCCGCCGTGTCGGGCGCGATCGTCTCGGTCGGCGCGATCGCGGCGACGACCTCGGCCAACGTCGCCGCGCGGCTGGCCCGCGAGATCCCCGCCGCGCGCATCTTGCTGATCGGGCTCTTGCTCGGCGGGCCGCTCTGCGCGGCCATGGCGCTGCCTCAGGGCTGGCCGATGCTGCTCGCGCTTCGACTCCTCACCGGGCTCTGCCTCGGCGCCGCAATCACGTTGACGTACTCGCTGGGAGCGGCGATCGTACCGGCTGAGCATCGCGGCACCGCGTTCGGCTGGCTGGGGCTCGCGCTCCAGATCGGCACGGCAGCGAGCCCGCTCGCGAGCGGCGCGATCGCGGCCGTCAGCATTCCGGGCGCGTTCGTCGTCGACGGCGCGCTCGCCTGGGTCGCCGCGGGGCTCTTGCTGTTCGGCGGACGCGGTTTGCGTCGGCGCCCCGCCGCATAGTCCGTCGCCGACACGATAAAGAGCAAAAGCTTCCGCACGACCATCAGATAGAATCGCGGCAGTCACTCTCCTGGAGGGCATATGAAGAAACTTGTCCTCGGATTTCTGATCGCCGCCGCTCTTCTTTCGCTGGCTCCGTTCACCGCTCACGCGGAGGAAGAGGCGGATCTAAAGCTCCCGAACCGCTTCATGCTCCGGGCCGGCTACGGGTTCGTCTTCCGGGCGGACACGAGCTTCACGTTCAACGGCCCTCGCGGCTCGGTCGGCGGAGACGTGGACTATCATGTGACGCTCGGCGGCGACCGCGAAGACGAGTTCTGGCGAATCGACGCCTCGTTCCATCTGACGCCGCGGCACGAGTTCGTCTTCAGCTACTGCGACGTGACGCGACGGGGCGAGCGCACACTGGCTCGAGACATCACGATCGGGGACACCACGTTTCGGCCAACGCCAACGCGAAGAGCGAGCTCGACATCGGGCTCTATCGCTTCTACTACAACTATTCCCTGTATCTCAGCGAGAAGGCGGATCTCGTCCGGTCCGTCGGCTTCTACGTCGCCGACGTGAAATTCAGGATTTCCGCCAACGCTGCGTGCGCGGGCGGCAATCCTTGCGGGCCGGGTACGACGATATTCGCGGCGAGCCAAGAGAACTCCTGGAGCAGCGTGTTCGCGTACGCCGCGCTCTACTTCTGAGCGCCCGTCATTCGAGCGATCGCGCTAGTCGTATCGCGGCTGGCGCTTCTCGCGGAACGCCGCCACGCCCTCCTGGAAATACACGCTCGCGCGCACGCGGTCGCCCAGCTCCTGCTCGAGCGCTTCGCGCGTGAGCCCGTGATCGGCGATCGTCGAGCTGATCTGGCGCTTGACCGCCTGCACCGCCGCCGGGCTATTGGCGGCGATCGCCTCCGCGGTCTCGAGCGCCCACGCCATGAGGCCATCCGCGGGAACGATCCGGTTGATGAGTGAGAGACGCGCGGCTTCGGTGGCGTCGATCAGCCGGCCCGTCAGCAGGAGATCCATCGCGTGAACGTAGCCGATCTGCTGGACCAGCTTCACGGTCGCGCCGCCGAACGGATAGATCGACCACCGCACCTCGGGGAGCCCGAAGCGCGCCTGGGGCGTCGCCGCGCGGATGTCGGTCGACAGCAGCAGCTCGACGCCGCCGCCCACGCAATCGCCGTTGACGGCCGCGACGATCGGCTTGGAGAACACGTGGTGCTTCAAGAGCGCGTGGCTGACGATCCGCGCGGTCTCGGGCGCGGCCGAAAGGTCGCCGCTCATGTCAGCGCCGGCGCAGAAGGCGCGCGCGCCGGCACCGGTCAGCACGACGGCGCGACAGCTCCCGCGGTCGAGCTCGTCCCAGAGACGCGCGAGGTCCGCCATCATCTCGCGCGACATCGCGTTGAGCCGAGGCTGGTTGTCGATGGTGATCACGACGACGTGGCGGCCGTGCTCGCGAACCTCGATCGCCATTCAGGCGCTCCGCGAGTCCTGCGTTACCCGTCCGCGATCAGCCACGAAGCTCGGGAACGACGACGATCTTGCCGTAGGCGCGGCGATCGGTCAGCAGGCGGATCGCCTCGACGCTCTTCTCGAGCGGCAGACGATGCGAGATGCACGGTCTGAGCTTGCCCTCTTCGTACCAGGCCAAGAGCTCGTCGATCGACCGGCGAAGCTTGTCGGGCGCGTGCCAGCGGAAATAGCGTAGCGAGCTCCCAAGCGCGGACCGGTTCTTCACCAGCAGCCGATTCGCGGGAATCTGCTGGACGCCACCGACGAAGCCGACGATCAGGATGCGCCCGCCCCAGCCGAGCGCCGACAGCGCCGCGTCGAAGAGGTCGCCGCCGACCGGGTCGAAGCAGACGTCGGCGCCCTTGCCGTCCGTCAGTGCCATGACGCGATCGGTGAGCTTCTCGGTCGCGTAGTTGACGAGCTCGTCGGCGCCGCGCTCACGGGCCACGCCGAGCTTCTCGGCCGTGCTCGCTGCCGCGATCACGCGCGCCCCCATCGCCTTGCCGATCTCGACGGCCGTGAGGCCGACGCCGCCGGCGGCGCCCAGGACCAAGAGGGTCTCGCCGGGCTCGAGGCGACCGAGCCAGCGGATCGCGACGTGACTCGAGATGTACGCGACCGGAAACGCGCCGGCCTCCTCGAAGCTCATCGACGCGGGAATCGCGTACGTCTCAGCTTCGGGTGCGACCGCCATCTCGGCGAGCCCGCCGTAGGCCAGGATCGCCATGACGCGATCGCCGGGCTTGAGGCGCGTCACCCGTGCGCCGCACGCGGTCACGACTCCTGCGGTCTCGAGCCCGGGACTGAACGGCAGATCCGGCTTGGTCTGGTAGCGCCCGGCGGTCATCAGCGCGTCCGCGTAGTTCACCGCGGTCGCCTTCACGGCGATCAGCACATCCGCCGGCCCCGGCGTCGGCGCGGCGACCTCTTCGAGCTTCAACGTGTCGACTTCGCCCCACGCGCGACAGATCACGGCTCGCATAGCTCGGCCCCCTACGGCGTGGACGCGTTGTACTGCGGTGGGCGGCGCGCCTTCGACGCCTGCTCGTACGCATACGCGAGCTTGATCAAGGTCGGCTCACTCCAGGCGCGCCCCATGAACGTGATGCCGACCGGCAAGCCCTGCGCGAAGCCCGCCGGGACGCTGACCAGCGGATAGCCGACCAGCGCGGCGCTCTTGGCGCTGCTGCCGCGGAACTGATCGCCGTTGACCAGGTCGACCGGCCAGGCCGGCGTGGTCGTGGGCGCGATCAGTCCGTCGAGCGAGAGCTCGTCCATGATCGCGTCCATGCCTTCCTTGCCCGCCAGGCGCCGGCACTTCTCGAGGGCCTCGAGGTACTCGGCCTCGGTCAGATCCCCCTTGGCCTGAGCGCGCACGAGCAGCTCCTGGCCGAAGTACGGCATGTTCTCGCGGGTGTTGCGCTTGTTGAACTCGATGACGTCGTCGAGGGTCCTCACCAGCGCGCCTGGCGCCACGCCCGCCAGATACGCGTTGACGCCGGCCTTGAACTCGTAGAGCAGCACGACCAGCTCGGCCGAGGTGAGTGCGGCGCGGTCGAAGTTCGGGATCTTCACCGGATCGACGATCGTCGCGCCGCCCTGCCGCAACGTCTCGATCGCCTGGTTGACGATCGCGTCGGCCTTGGGGCTGTAGCCGAAGTAGCCCTCCCGCGGCACGCCGAGCCGCGCGCCGCGAAGCCCGTTGAGCTCGAGGTACTTCGCGTAGTCGGTCTGCGCCTTCCCGAAGCTCGCCTGCGTCGCGGGATCCCGCTGGTCGACGCCGACGATCGCGCCCAGCACGGCGGCCGCGTCCGCCACCGTGCGTCCGAACGGGCCTATCGTGTCTTGCGTCACCGAGATCGGAATCACGCCGGCGCGGCTGGTGAGGCCGACCGTCGGCTTGATCCCGACGACGCCGTTGACGCCGGCCGGACAGATGATCGAGCCGTCGGTCTCCGTGCCGATCGAGACCGTGACCAGGCTCGCGGCCACCGCGATCGCCGAGCCCGAGCTCGACCCGCACGGCGTACGGTTGAGCGCGTAGGGGTTTCGTGCCTGGCCGCTGCGCGCGCTCCAGCCGCTCGAGCCCGGGGTCGACTTGAAGTATGCCCACTCGCTCATCGACGCCTTGCCGAGAATGACCGCGCCGGCCTGCCGCAGCCGCTGCGCGATGGTCGAGTCCTCGCGCGGCCGCGCGCCTACGAGCGCGAGCGTGCCCGCCGTCGTCTCCATCTTGTCGGCGGTCGCGATGTTGTCCTTCAGCAAGACCGGGATGCCGTGCAGCGGACCACGCGAGCGCCCGGCCTTTCTCTCTTCGTCGAGCGCGCGCGCGATCGGGATCGCGTCGGGGTTCATCTCCTGGACCGAGCGCAAGGTGGGTCCGTTGCGATCGATGGTCTCGATTCGCGCGAGGTACATCTTCACGAGCGACTCGGCGTCGAGGCGGCCCGCCTTCATCGCCGCCTGGATCTCCGCGATCCCCATCTCCTCGACGTTGGTGATGGGGGCCAGCGCTCCGACGGTCGCGCAGGCGCTGAGGAGCGGCGCCACGCTCATCCCTGCCGCGAGCATGCCGCCGGTCTTCAAGAATTCTCTTCGCGTCGACGCCGCGCCGCCTGACACCTCACTCATGTCCCGTCTCCCCGATCCGTGACGTGTAAAACCAAGGCCCCGATAATATCGCCGCCTGGCCGTAATTTGTCATCGGTCCGGAATTCCTGGGCCAGGCTGTCAAGTCCTCGACCACCGACCGAGAGTATCCGGTTTCCGCTAAGTCCCCGAGAAATCGGAACGGCGCCGCACCCGGCGCGCCTGGCATCCGCCGTGCAGTTCTCGAAATCGAGAGCGAGATGTGAACAACGAGATGGAGCGTCCCATGACACGATCGTTGGTCGCGATGTTCGGCGCCGTCATGCTGTTCTCAGCGATGGGAACGGCGGCCGAGGCCCAGTCCAAGCCCACCACCGAGCCTGCGGTTGCGTCGGTTCCCACGCCGAGCGCATTCGAGTCCTTGTCGCAGGGCAACAAGCGCGTCGCGACCGCGCTGTTCGAGGCGCAGAAAACGACCGACGGTGGTCCCACGCCGATGACGCTCGAGCAGATCGCGCAGGAGCGCCGGAGCGGGCGGAAATGGGGCGATGTCTTCCAGGCGATGAAGTCGCAGGGCCTGATCCAGGCCGAGACGCTCGGTCAGGTGCTCGGACGCTACGACCGCGCCCGTCACTCGCGTAGCTGACGCGCGGGCGCGCCGGCCAGCTCGCGCTCGACCACAAACGGCAGCGCCATCACCGCCAGCGCCATCAGGAGCACCTCGGTATCGCCGAAGTTGTATTCGAAGAGGCCGGCAACCAGGAACGCGGCGATCGCCGCCATCGAGCCCAGCACCAACGCGCGCGCCTCCTCGTCGGCTGCGGGGATCCGCCGCGATACCCGCCACGCCGCGCCGAAGAACCCGACCCAGATCGCGATCCACGCGCCCAGCCCGGGCACCCCACGCTCCACGACGATCTGAAGCGGCGTGTCGTGCAGGTGGCTGGTCGAGCGCCGCAACGCCTCGGGTGATGCCTCCGTCGGATAAACATTCTTCACCTGGCCGGGCCCGATTCCGGTGAGCGGATGCGCGATGGCCAGACGCAGGCCTGTCTCCAGCATCGCCAGCCGATCCCGCGCCGTATCGTTGGTCAAGTCGCCGACGCTGCTCACCCGGCGGAGCATCTGCGGATCCGCCGCGAGCGCCGCGCCGACGACGAGCGCCAGAGCCGCCAGCACGAGCCACCGGCGCCGTAAACCAAGCGACGCGCCCGCGACCCCCGCGACGAACCCGAGCCACGCGCCGCGCACCGACGTGAACCCGAGCGCCAGGAGGCCGGCGAGCCAGGCCGGCAGCGCCCAGACCGCCATCCGGCCGCCCCGGACCACGCGCGGTAGCGTGCTCACGAGCACGAGCGAGAGAACGCCGGCGAGCGTCATGTAGATGGAGAAGAAGCCGCGGGCGCGTCCGCACTTTCGCATCAAGAGCCTCACGAGCGCGTGGCTCGACTCCATCGTCCCCTCGGCCGGGCAGAGACCGACTTGCACGATGGACGCGAGCGCCACGATGCCGACCGCGATGAGGAGCCCGTTCGCGAAGCGAACCGCCGAGGGCACGTCGGGCAGCGCGTGGAGCACCACGTAGAACGCGAGCAGCGTGAGGAGGCCTCGCGAGGCCAGCAGGCTCTCAGCCGGTCGCGGGGAGGCGATCACGCTGACGAGCGTCCACGCGGCGAAGGCGGCGATGGGCCCGATCAGCGGCCAGCCGGCGCGTGGGCGCTCGCCGCGCGGCCCGAGCACCAGCACGAGGGCGAGGACGACGAGCGCGGTCTCCGAGAGCGAGATGGACGCGGCCAGACCCACCGTGAGCGCCACGAGAAGCCATCGGCGGACGACGCTCAATGCGCGTTGCGGTTGATGCGGAAGCCGTACCAGAGGGTCTGCAGCAAGATCTTCAGATCGAAGCTGAGGCTCCAGCGCTCGATGTAGTAGAGGTCGCACTCGATCCGCCGCTCGATCGACGTGTTGCCTCGCCAGCCGTTGATCTGCGCCCAGCCCGTGATCCCCGCCTTGACCTTGTGGCGGAGCATGTAGCCCGGCACCCGGCGCCTGAACTCTTCCACGAACCGTGGACGCTCCGGCCGCGGCCCCACCAGGCTCATCTCGCCGCGCAGCACGTTGAAGATCTGCGGCAGCTCGTCGAAGCTCGTGCGCCTGAGAAACGCGCCAAGCGGCGTCCGGCGTGGATCGTCCGGGAGCGCCCACACCGGCCCGGTCTCGGCCTCGGCGTCGACGTGCATCGTCCTGAACTTCAGCATCTTGAAGCGCAGGCCGTCGACGCCCATGCGCTCCTGCCGGTACAGCACGGGGCCCGGCGACGTCAGCTTGAGCGCGATCGCGATCGCCACCATGAACGGCGCGGCGGCGATCAGCGCGAGCGTGCCGAACCCCAGATCGAAGGCGCGCTTCAGGAACAAGTTCCAGCCGTAGAGCCGCGACTCGCGCAGGTGAATGAACGGGATCATCTCGAACTCTTCGACGCCGCCGCGCGCCGGGACCAGGCTGAACACGTCGGGCACCAGGTGGATCGCGATCGGATCGTCGCCGATCCCGTTCAGCACCGCCGTGAGCCGCGAGGTGTCGGCGTGCGGCAGCGCGATGATCACGATGTCCACCTGCTGGCGGTCGAGCACCGCGCGCACGTCCTCGATGCCGCCGAGCCAGCGAACGTTCTCCGGGACTTCCTTCTTGTCGCTCAGGATCCCGAGCACGAAGATGCCGACGTCGCGGCGGCGCTTGAGAACGCGCAGCACTTCGGCCGCGGGCTCGCCGCCGCCCACGACGATCGCGTAGCGCAGGTTGTAGCCGTGCCGTCGCGCGAAGCGCAGCACTTCCCGCAGCGCGGCGCGGGCCAGGCTCACGGCGACGATCGACTCCGCCAGGAAGATCAGGATCACCAGCCGCGAATACGCGTAGTCGCGGAACGCGAACGTCATGATCGACACGAGGATCAGCGCGCCGAGGATCGAGGCCTTGCCGACGTCGAGCCACTCGGATGCGCGCGAGCCCAGGCGATTGGGCCGGTAGAGGTCGAACGTGCGGAACGCGACGCCCCACACGACCAGGATCGGGAGCAGCTGCAGCGCATAGTCGCGGAACGGCGGTATGTCGGTGACGGTCACCACATAGAAGCGGGGCATCACATAGAAGCGGATAAAGTACGCGGTGATCCAGCACGTCGCGATCAGAAAGAGATCACCGGCCAGCGCCAGGTTCTCGACGAGCCGCGAGTGGGCCTTCAGCATGCGGGACTCGCGGGGCGCTCGGCGAAGCGCGCGGCGATGAACTCGCCGAGCTTCTGCTTGAACACCGGCCGATCGAAGGCCTCGGCGCGCGCCCGGAGCGCCTTGCCCTCGAAGCGCTCCTCGGCGCGCTCGAATCGCGTGATCGCGTCCACCAGCGCCTCGACCGTCTGCTCCTCGAAGAAGACGGCTGTCGGCGCCGCGTCGCCCGCGTCGAGCCCGATCATGGTCTCGAGGGCGCCGCCCCGCGCCAGCGCGATCGTCGGCCGACCCGCCGCCGCCGCCTCGAGCGGGGTGATGCCGAAGTCCTCGACGCCGGGGAAGATCAGCGCCCGGCAGCGCGCGTAGAGTCTGGCGATCTCGGTATCAGAGCGCCACCCGAGGAAGCTCACCGTCGGGCCGGCCAGCGCGCGCAGCCGCGATTCCTCCGGCCCGGTGCCGACGACGACGAGCCGACGCCCAAGCCGTGCCGCCGCGGCCACCGCGAGGTCGACGCGCTTGTACGGCACGAGCGCGCTCACCACCAGGTAGTAGTCGTCGGTCGTCTCGGCGATCTCGAAGCGCTGGACGTCGACGGGCGGGTAGATGACGTCGGAGGAGCGGCCGTAGGCGCGGCGGATCCGGTCGGCGATGTGGCGCGAGATCGCCGCGAAGCGGTGCACGCCGGACGTGCGCCGATCCCAGCGCCGCAGGGCCGCCGCGACGGGTGGCCCGAGCACGCGCGCGGCCGGGCCATTGCCGGGCCCGAAGTAGTCGTCGGCGAGATCCCAGACGTAGCGCATCGGCGAAAAGCAATAACACAGATGGAGCGCCCCGCGGGGCACCCGCACCCCTTTCGCGACGCAGTGGCTCATCGACACGATCAGGTCATAGCCCGAGAAATCGAATCGGCTGATCGCGAACGGAAACGCCGGCAGGTAATAGCGGTACCGCGCGGCGGCGTTCGGCAGGCGCTGGACCAGCGAGGTGACGATGTGCCGGCGCTCGATCTGCGGGGCGACGCTTCCGGGCACGTGCAGCAAGGTGTAGAGCGGCGCGTCGGGGAAGAGCTCGCAGAGGACCTCGAGGCAGCGCTCGCCGCCTCGCATCCCCGTCAGCCAATCGTGGACCAGGGCGACGCGTGCGCCCGGAACCAAACGCGCTCCCGCTAGCGCGGGCGCGACCCTAGCCGCCGGCGCCAGTACTCGAGCAGATCGGTCAGCGTCTGCTCGAGCGGGATCGTCGTGCGCCAGCCGAGCGCGGTCTCGACCTTCTGCCGCGATCCCCGAAGGACAGGCACGTCGGAGGGGCGCAGGCGCGCGGGATCCTGGCGTATCTCGATGTGCGGAATCGTCGATTTCCCGATGAGAAAGTTCAGCAGCCGCTCGATCGACCACTCGAGCTCGGAGCAGAGGTTGTACACCTCGCCCGGCGTCCCCCGTTCGAGGAGGGTCCAGTAGCCGCGTACGATGTCGCGCACGTCGGAGAAATCGCGCGTGGGCTTGAGATCGCCCACGTGGACGACCGGCTCGCGTAGACCGGCTTCCATCTCGGCGATCTGCTTGGCGAAGTTCGATTCGGCGAAGGCGTCGCCGCGGCGCGGCCCGGTGTGGTTGAAGGCGCGCGAGCGCAGCACGTGCATCCCGTAGCTCTTGAAGTACTGCCAGCCCATCAGGTCCTGCGCCACCTTGCTGACGGCGTAGGGCGAGAGCGGCCGCAGCGGGTTGGTCTCGCGAATCGGCAGCTCGTCGGGCTCGACCAGACCGTACTCCTCGCTCGAGCCGATCACGAGGAACCGGGCGTTGGAGCTGAGCTGGCGCATCACCTCGAACAGGTTCATCTGGCTGACGACGTTCGTGTAGAACGTCTCGACCGGGGTCTGCCACGAGGCGTGGACGAAGCTCTGAGCCGCCAGGTGAATGATGTAATCGGGGCGCGATTGCTCGAGCACGGTCCGGACCGAGAGGAGATCGCGCAGGTCCGACTCGATCAGGGTCACGCGGTCGCGAAAGCCTTCGATGTGCTCGGTCTTGCTTCGCCAGCGCACCGAGCCGAACACGTCGGCGCCGCGGCTCAGGGCGTACTCGGCGAGGTGACTGCCGACAAACCCTGTGATCCCAGTGATTAAAATCCGCATCGTGGTCATAGTACTACACCCGATGCGGCGCACCCCCCATACCCGTGGACGCACGCAGCGCTCGCCGCCAGGCTGGGGGCAGAGCGAGGGCCGCAAGAGGCCGCAGAGCGAAGACGGCGCACCACCAGGGGTAGGCGTGGCTCCGCACGGCGCGCCAGCGCACCCTCGCCTCGGCCCGCAATCGGTCGTCGTCGCGGACGGCCGACACGCGCCCGGGTGTCAGCCGCCGGACCACGAGGGGCTCGGCCAGGTTCGCCAGGCGGGTGACCCGCGCCAGCCGCATCCACAAGTCGTAGTCCTGAGCGACCGGGAACCCTGGATCGTACCGGCCCGCCTTGTCGAGGGCGGCGCGGCGCACGATGACCGACGAGTGCACGAACGGGTTGACTCGAATCAGCGCCCGCCGGATGGCGTCGTCGTCCACCGGTGGACGGACGACCGCGACATCGCGGCCGGATGGATCGATCTCACGTGCCGCCGTCCCCAATAGGCCGACGTCCGGGTGCGCTTGGAGGAACTGGACTTGGCGCGCCAGCCGCTCCGGCAGCGCGATGTCGTCGGCATCGAGCCGCGCGAGCAGCGGCGCCTGCGCCAACTCCAGCGCGCGATTCAGCGCCAGGGTCAGCCCTTGGCGCGTGCGCCGCTCGACGCGAAGCCGCGGGTCGCGAATCGACGCGAGTGCTTCGGGCGTGCCGTCGGTGGAGCCGTCGTCGATCACGATCAGCTCGAGGTCGGCAAGCGTCTGCGCGAGGATGCTGTCGACCGCCTCGCGCACCCAGGGCGCGCCGTTGTGAACGGACATCAACACGGAGACTGCCGGCACGCTCACCCGCGCCGCGTCGCCGCTGGAAGCTTTCGGAAGAGCAGGTTGAAGTAGGGCAAGCAACGCGAGGGCGTCGCGCCCGCGGCCCGCAGGACCGTCACGACGATATCAAGTGTCGGGCCGAGTCTGATCATGCGTCGGCCCGCGACTTTCGCGAAGAAGCGCGAGCCGTAGCCGGCGTCCTCGGTCACGTCCTCGATTCCGCGCCATCCCGAGGACGGCAGGCATTCGTTGAGCGTCGCGTTCCGCCATCCGGTGCCGTCGGCGGTGAACACGTCGTACGAAACGTCGCGGATCCTACGCCGGAACAGTCCCGCGTATCGGTAGGCGAGTCTCGAGGGCATCCACTGAACACCCGGTAGCCCGATCGAATGCGTTTCGATCGGAAACCAGCGGTTGGGCGTGTCGAGGATCGCGATGTGCCCGCCGGGCGCCAGCACCCGATAGTACTCGTCGACGATTGTGCGGCGGTTCTTCGGCAGATGCTCGATAATGCCGACGACCAGCACGAGATCGAATGCGCCGTCGCGCCACGGGAGCCGCTCCGTCTGCTCGTTAGAAAGCAACAAGACGTCGCGGAGCTTGTCGATCGGAAGCTCTTCGCGTTTAGCTCGGATGATTTCGATGAAGGCGGGGTCGGTGTCGAAGGTGTCGATCGTCGCGACCTCGGGCTGCTCGGCGAGATACTCCGTCATGTGGCCGAAGGAGCAGCCCACCTCGAGTACGCGCAGACCCCGAGCGCCGTGCGCGGGCAGCCACCGAAACAGCGGCTCGAGGTACAGCGGTGCGCGCTGCTCCTTGAACGGGAAGTAGAGCGGCGCCCGCTCCTGCTTACGCTCGATGAGCATTTCGATGACGCGCTTGCTGTATCGGGTCGGAGAGTACGTCACCCCGTTCAGCGTCAGGACGCGACGATCGCCGAGGTCTTCGATGCTGTAGCTCAACCCGGGCATGGAAGTGAGTATAGCGGCCTGCCTTACGCCTTGCGGCGCGCCTGCATGGCCAGGATCGATCCGGCATGCCGAACCACCGGGATCCGGCCAAGGATTCGCTCGACGCGAAGGCGCCGCTCGGGCGATGGGACCAACCGCCGTGAATATGGGATCCAGTACGCCTCGATGTGCGGATTCTCGAACCCAGCTTGACGACAGAGCGCCCGCAGCTCGCCGCGCGTCAGAAAGTCGTGCGTTGCCCAGTTCTTCTCATCGGCCCAGAAGCCTTGGTGCCGATAAGACCGGTGATACTTCCTGACGAGTCGGGCGACTCGCCGCACGTTGTGGTGTGGTTCCACCAGATAGAGTCGTCCGCCCGGGCGGACGATGCGACCGAGCTCGGCGAACACGTCGGGGCGCCGATGAAAGTGATGGAGGCTCTGGATGATGAACGCCGAGTCGACGGACCCGGACGGGACGTCGGAGCCCAGGTCGAACGCGCGCGAACTGATGACCCGCACGTTGTGCAGGCGCTCGGCCTCGCAACGATCCCGGACCACCTTCTGGAGATCCTCGACCGGCTCGATCGCGATCACCGAGCGCGCCCGGCGCGCGATGAGCGCCGTGAAATAGCCGCTTCCCGCCCCCAGCTCGAGGGCGTCGCCATAGCCGCTTGCGTCCGCGCCCCACACGAGCGACACGAGAGCACGCGCCGGGTATTCGTGCTGCGCGTCGTCCTCGTAGCTGTGGATGCGATCGTATTCCGTCGCACCGTCGCCGGAATACACGCGGTCGTTGAAGCCGGCATTGATCCGAGCCTGGCCCCCGAGTCGCCGGAAAGCAGCGCCATTTTGATTGGGTGCGAGAGGATCAGGTAGAGGAGATAGTTCCGCTTGCCGATCTCGATCAAGGGCACGACACGCGCTCCGTCATCATCCCTTGCGCGCCACGACCAGCAGCATGTGGCCGAGTAGCCTCAGCAGGGGCTCCGTGTAGAGCAATCGCCGCGCGAGGCCGACCGCACGCACTCGTGGCCAGGGCCGGCTCGACCGGCCGTCGCCCTCACGACCATCGCGGCCGCCGCCAGACGCGTTCTGAGTCGACGCCAACCGTCGCGTGAACCCGCCCGGGAGCGCCTTTCGCAGGAGCCGCGCCGGATCGTACGGAGCCGACGACATCGGGCGAAAGCCGTGGCGGAGCAGCGCCCCCCGGAGATCGCGCCGCGTGAAAACAAACTGGTAGAACTTCCCGCCGCGATTCCTGACGGCGAGATTCCGGCGTCTGAGCCAGGGCGACGCGAGGCGCCGCACGCCGTTCACGTACGGTACGGAGATCACCAGAATGCCACCCGGGGCCAGCGCCCGACGCGCCTCGGCCAGAATCGCGTCCGGGCCGCGCTCGTCGTGTTCGACGGCGCCCAGCGAGATGTAGGCCGCCAGCGCGCCGTCACGGACGGCGAGCTCCTCGAGCTTCATCGCCGCCAGCGGAACCGGAGCGACGTGACGGCACGCGACGAGCGGCTTGACGACCTCGTCGACGCCGGCGATCTTCCAGCCGCCCTCGCGAAGCAGCAGCACGTACTGTCCGGTCCCGCAGCCGGCCTCGAGGATCACGCCGGTCTTCGGGAGCGCGCGCGTGATGAGCGTTGTCAGCGGCGAGCGGCGCGCGATGGCCAGCAACTCCTGAACGGGATGCTGTCCCCAGTGCTCGTCCCAGAACTCTCGGCCTGACGATCGCCGGTATTCGGTCAACACGGCAGGCCCGCGCTCTTCACGCGCGCGCCACACGACGGAGCAGATCGATCTCGCCGGCCACCAGCCGGCCGAGGTCGTAGCGCTCCAGGGTCTCGGCGCGCGCGCGCGCGCCGAGTCGCCGCGACAGATCGGGCTGGGCCAGCACCTGCTCGATCCGCGCCGCGAGCCCACCAGCGTCCCCTGGCTCGAACAGGAGCCCGGTGTCGCCATCGCTCAGGATCGACTTGCTGCCACCCACCCGCGACGCGACGCACGGCACCCCGCAGCTCATCGCCTCGAGCAATACCTTGGGATGGCCCTCGGTCAAGGACGGAAGCACGAAGACGCGAGCGCCGGCGTAGACGGCCGGCAGCTCACGGTGATCGACGAACGGCGTAAGCGTGATGGGGATGCCCAGCGCCCGGGCCCGGGCTTCGAGCGCCGCGCGCTGGTCCCCCTCGCCCACCATCGCGACCGCGAGATCGAAGCGCCCGAGCAGCTTGCCCGCCGCCTCGAGCAAGGTCGAGAGGTCCTTCTCGATCGACAGCCGCCCGACGTAGAGCAGGATCGCGCGGCCACCGGGGGGACTCGGCGCCGGTTGAAAGCGCCGCGTATCGACGCCGTTCGGAACCAGGTGGATCTTGCCCGCGCCGCCCTGAGCGCTGACGATGTCCGCGAGCTCCGCGGTCGGCACGATCACCGCGGCGGCCGCGCGAACGCCGAGCCGCGCGATGACCCGCCGCAGCAGGGCGCTCGAGCGCGAGCGCGCCAGCCGCTCATAGTGGAAGCCGTACGTCGCGACGAAGGGAATACCCCAGCGCCGGTGGGCGATCAGCGCCGGGATCACACCCGTGATCTGGAAGACGCGAAACACCGAGCACTCGCGCATCGCGCGACCGTGCCGTCGAGCGATCGCGAACGCGTATCGCCAGGGATGTTCGGGTCCGCCCGGCAGCACGCGCACGCGCTCCAGCAAGATGCGATCGGCGGTGAACGACGCGAGCGACTCGTCGAGGTAGCTAAAGTAGCGCACCTCGGCAAACGCCTGTGCGTACGGAGTGAGATAGCCGTCGATCAGCCGCGAATGCTGGCCGGTTTGCGCCAGCTGGCCGAGCCCGCCCCGTATCGCCGGCAGGAGCCCGACGATCATGAGCGGATCTTCACCGCCCGCGCCCGGAAGCCCGTGCTGTCATCGGGCCGCCGCAGCGCTGCCTCTCGGCGCCAGCGGCTCAGGCGGTCGTATGCCGCGAGCGAGACGCCGCCGAGCGCGTCGATCGCGCCGGCCCACGGCGTGTCGTGTACGACGGGCTCCAGATCGCCCTGCAGCTCGAAGCCGCCCGCGCGCAGCTCGGCGACGAATTCCTCACGCGTGTACTCAATCTTGTGGTCGGGATCGGAGTAGGCGAAGAGGCCCGCGTCCCGGAGGGTCCGGCGCCAGCGCGTATCGCGATTCGGCGCCGACACGAGGAGCCGGCCGTCGTCGGTCAGCACTCGGTGGATCTCGCGCAGCACCTCGACTCGCGGATGGATGTGCTCGATCACGTCCAGGAACAGCACGGCGTCGAACGTGCGATCGCGGAATGGAAACGGCGCGGTGATGTCCTGAGCGAGTAGCGCCGCGTTGGCGACGCCGGCTTCGCGCGCCATGCGCGCGGCCACGGCGAGATTGCGGGGATCGTACTCCATCCCGACGATCCTCCGGCACTTTCGCGCGGCGCGCACCACGAAGGTGCCGTTGCCGCAGCCCACGTCGAGCACGCGATCGCCGGCTCGGAGATGCGGCAAATACCAGAAGTGCCAGTCATGGTCGACCAGGTGCTTGGGATGGATCGCGTAGTCGCGCTTGCCGGTGAGCTTGACCAGCCGAACGCCAGCCGATTTTCCTTTGCGGTTCATGAAGTCGACCATCCGGACTATGTAGCGACCTGGCGCATTCATCGGCTTTGGCTACCACGTCGATGACCGTACACGAAGAGCGTTTGACCAAACCTCCGTGACAGCCACTGAGGCACGCGGCGCCCGATGAGGCCGTGTACCCGCAGGTAATGCCCGTGTGACAGCCTCAACGCCTTTGGGCCAAGCAAGAAGGCGCCGGTGATCTTCCATACGAATTCTTCGGTCGGCAAGAGATCGGCCAGGTCCTCAGCGTTGTATGTCCAATGGGGCACATTCGAGACACCGAGTAGCCCGAGCCTCCGCAACAGCGTATTGAGTTGTCGCCGCGTCGTTACGCTCAGATAGACATCATGTCGAGCGACGCGAGTCAATTCCCGGAGAGCCGCATGAGGTTCTTCGAAATGCATAAAGGCCTGATGACAAAGAACGACATCGAATGCGAGGTCCGAAAACGGCAAGTTATACGCAGATCCGACAACAGCCCTCGCACGCGGGACGCTCGCGACTACCTGTTGGATCATGTCTTGATTCACATCGACTCCCACAAGCCGAAGATCAGGTCGCTGTCTCGCGATCGTCTTCAAGAGGCGTCCACGTCCGCACGATACGTCTAAGGCCGTGAAGTGCGCTGGATGCAGGGCACGAAGCGCGTAAGCAATATCGGCAGTAACATCAGGCACTGCCGACCACGCTCGCCAGTAGTTACTCTGACGGAAGAACTCCTCAGCGTCCCCTTGATCGACTGGCCGCATCATGGCCCTTCGGGCCTATTGTCAGTACCTGCGATCCGTACTGGCCTCCTGGTGCGCCAACGTCTTACGGCGTCCTCGTACACTTGCGATACAGCGCGTACGGCTCGGTCCCATCGAAATGAACTGTCAACGCGCGTTCGATTCGCGTTGCCACCGAACACACGGCGCTCCCTGGAGCTTATGAAAACAAGAAGTGCCCGCACGAATTCATTCACTGAGCCGGGTTCACAGACGATGCCTCCAGGTCCCTCGCCAACTAATTCGGGTAGAGCCCCTTCCCGTTGCACGACGACGGGTAGGCCCGACGACATTGCCTCCGCTACCGAGAAGCCGAAGCCCTCGAGAGAGGAGGGCGAGACGAAGACATCGGCCAAGTTATAGATGCGAGGCTTTTCTTCCTCCGTGACTCGGCCAATGAAGAGGGTCTGAGCTTCAATGCCGAGTTCGCTCGCGCGACGCTTTAAGCTCGCTTCAAGTGGCCCCGCACCCGCGATTATGAGCGTCGCTGCTGGAATTTGACAGAGGAGTTCCCGCCAGACATTGAGGAGGAACGGCAGGTTCTTCCTATGTTTGAGGCCCCCCAGGTAGAGCACCGTAGGCGCATCGCCTAGGCAAAAACGTTGAACGAGCGCCGGATCACGAGGCGCTGGCTTGAACCGCTCATCTACACCGTTGTGAACCACGGTAACGTGATCAATCCGTGCACCGAGTTGCGTCGCTAGTTGGCGCCGCGAAAACTCGCTAACAGTGATGATATGGTCGCAAGCCGCAATGACGCGTTTTTCAACGAGTACGTTGAACGGGTCTGAGTCTAAGTGATGATGGTGTCCCACGACTGGAACCGCCAGCCCGTAGCGAGAGCGCGCCCACAAAGCCGCCGGGCCCACATAGCGGAGGGAGTGCACGCGAAGAAGGTCGAATCCAACCGTCTTGGCGACGTACCGAATAGCAGAGGGCATTACGAACGGCGCAACGTACCAGCGCAGGCCGCGCCCAATCGCAAAACGATGAACGGTCCAGTTTGGGACAGCCTGAGGATACGGTTTGCCCCGAGCAAGGATCAGCTCGACTTGAACTCCAAGCCGCCCGAGCCGGGTAAGCAATTCGCGCTCGTACGTTTCTCCGCCTGAGATCGTTTCGGGCGCGACACCGCAATGCGGAGTGCATATGCGCATCGTTCAGCGTTTGGCGGTAATCAGGTAGCCGCCCACGAACGAGGCGAATTCTGAGTTACGCACACCCGGAAGGCGATCGATCCGCGCCAGCAGATCGAACAATGGAAAGAACAGGTAACCCGCCTGACGCAAACCTGCCGGTGCACGCTGAACAAGAAATCTCAGCATACCGGCGAGCTGAGTGAAGTAGCCACCTTGGGCCGTCACGCAGTCGGCGATGAGCCCACTCTGGGCGAGTAGGCGCCGCCACATCGCGTCAGTGTAGCGGACATAGTCGTAGGGATCGCCGTGGAGGCGCTCGAGAAACGGCACGGTCGCCACCAGCCGCCCCCCCGGCCGCAGGACTCGACAGCACTCGCTCAGCGCCGCGGCGGTATCAGGTACGTGCTCAAGGACCTCAGTGATCTTGATCGCATCGAACACGGAATCCCGGAACGGAAGCGCCAGCACGTCGGCACAGACGTGAGGAGCGCCCGCGCGCGATATATCGGTGACGACCCACCGCGCGGCGCTTGGTGCCTGGAAGCTTCCTCGCCGCCGGCCTCCACCGATGTCGAGCACTCGACCCGTGAAGCGCGCCTTCACGGTCTCGAGGTCCGCGTCGATAAGCCGGCGCCGGTACGAAGTCCCGAGGTACACCTCTACCCACGACATCACTTAGGCCTCCGCCCGGCCGCTGCGTAGGCCTCGAGGAGCGATGCGACGATCTTATCCTCGCTGAAGAGCGACGCGAGCCGTGCCCTCGCCGCGGCACCCATCCGCTCACGTCGAGTTGGATCGCGAAGGAGCCCGATGATCGCGTCAGCCAGCGCCGCAGCGTCATTCTTCGGTACAAGCAGACCCGTAACGCCGTCCTCGACGGCCTCGGGCGAGCCGCCCGTCAAGGTGGCGACGACCGGCCGACCGAAGTGCATGGCCTCGACGAGAACGCGGCTTAACGGCTCGGGCCACACCGACGGGGAGACCACGACGTCCGCCGCGCGATAGAGAGGGAACAGTCGCGTATGGTCGAGGACACCCAGCGTGTGTAGGTCGTCGCCCGAGGGCAGCGCGGACTCTCCTTTTCCCGCGAAGGCGAATCGCACCCCGGGGACCGCCGTCCGGATCCGGTCAAGGCCTTTCAGGAAGACCGACGTGCCTTTCCCGAGAGAGCGCTTGCCCACGTAGAGCACCAGCGGGCCATCTCCGATCCCGAGCGCGCGGCGCACTCCCGCCACCTGTTCGTCGGTCGGTATCGCCGCCGAAGGAGGCAGAGAGTAGACGACGTGCCGACGATCCACCGGCACGACACGCGCGGGATAGACCGCCAGGATCCCACGGCTAACACCGACAACGGCGTCGACGCGGCGCAGTGCTCGTTGGAGCATTCGGTGGCCGAACCAGGCTAGGCGGGCCGATGCCCATAGCCAGACGCGGCGAAAACTGCCCGCCTGCCGGTGGTAGTGCTCGAGGCTGAACTCGACGCACTTGGCAGTATATTGACGGAACGAGCAGTCGAAGGTTTTCCACGGCTCGAAGAGCGTGCAGAAGCCGAGTGGACAGATCAGACCGAGGTCGCGAATTGTCGCGAGGACGGGCAACCGGAGCAGCCGCGCCGCGCGGGTCGCCGCGACGAGGGCGCCCTTACCCTGCGCATGAATCGCGCGAGCGCTACGGCGACGAGCGATCAGTGTGATGCATGCCGTGAAGTAGAGATTCCACAGCGGGTTTCGGTGAACGAGCGCCGGCACTTCGACCTGACCCGAGCGTCGCTTCATCAAGATGGGCAGGCGCGGAAACGGGACGCGGACCACGTCGACACCCGCAGCGCTCTCGCGTCGCGCCGCGCCGTAATTCGGCGTCACGACCACGACCGGCTGGCCGCGCCGAGCCAAGGCTCTCGCCCACTCGGCGTTCGTCCACTCCGCCCCGCCCGGCGCGAACGGCGGATAGTATTCGCTCGCGAACAACACCGGCCGCGCGCCGTCTGCGGTCACCGCTTCCTCGCGATCAGCTCGAGATACGGCGCGACGCCCGACAGCCGATAGTAGGCGCCGGTGATCAGGCGCAGCCGCCCGAGCGTCTCCCGCGGGCGATCGTCGTCGTAGAACGTCAGGTCCCTCACCCCGGCGGCGGCGAAGCTCCGCACGATGACCCCGCGGGTCAGGCGGCGCAGCGACGCGAGATAGGCGACGGGACGGCCGCGAAGCCTGAGGTAGGCGCGTCCCAGAGCCTTCGGCAGAAATGGGGCCCAGAAGAGCTTGTAGTGGCCCTCGTAGAACGACCACGCGTTGGGCGTGTGCACGTAGATCGCCCCGCCCGGCCGGGTGACGCGCACCATCTCGCGGATCGTGTCGCTCACCGAGGCGACGTGCTCGATCACCGAAAAACAGTACACGACGTCGAAGACGTTGTCGGCGAAGGGCAGCGTTTCCGCCTCGGCGCGGGTGAACCGGCATCGGTCGTCGCGTCTGAGCGCGCAGATCGCGATCGCGTCGGCGTCAGCATCCACGCCGACCGCGCGAGCCCCCACCGCCGCGGCCGCGACGTTGAAGCCGCCGGTGCCGCAGCCAACGTTCAGCAGTCGACCCCGGAGCGCGGCCGGGCCCAACAGCGTCCCGAGGCGCTCGAGCCGCGGCCGCTCCTGTCGCTCCTCGTGGCGTCGCAGCTCGACCAGGGTCGTCCAGTCCGGGATGCCCAGCGTGTCGCGGTAGTACGCGGTGTAATAGCGGTCCGTCGACGCGCGCAGCTCAGCCGGCTCGCTCACACGCGGTCGGGTTCGTGTCGCTGGACCACCCATTCACCTACTTCAAGCGCGTCAGGAATCGGATGACGCGGTCGCGCTGCTCGGGCGTGATGCCGACCGAGCACGGCAGCGAGAGCCCGCGCGCGTGGAGGTCATCGGCGATCTCGACGCGGTAGGCCTGACACTCGCGGTACGGCGGCTGCCGATGGACGGGATAGAACAGCGGCCGGCACTGGATGCCGGCGGCCGCCGCCTGGTCGATCACGGTGCGCGCGCGCCCCCAGTGAGTCGGATCGAGCAAGATCGAGTACATCCAGAAATTCGAGGCCGCCCACGGCTGCTCGCCGCACAGCTCGATGCCGGGCAGGCGGCTCAGCCCTTCCGTGTAAGCGCGCGCCGTCGCGCGTTTGGCCTCGACGAACCGATCCAGCTGCTCGAGCTGCGCGACGCCGAGCGCCGCCTGTAGGTTGGTCAGCCGATAGTTGAAGCCAACCTGGTCGTGGATCCATTCGCCAGGGTCGGATCGCGATTGCGTCGTCAGCGAGCGCAGCCGGCGCGCCAGCTCGGCGTCGTTGGTCACGACCATGCCGCCGCCGCCGGTCGTGAGGATCTTGTTGCCGTTGAAAGACAGGCAGCCCGCGAGGCCGGCAGCGCCGACAGGTCGGCCTTTGTAGGTCGAGCCCAACGACTCGGCGGCATCCTCGACCACTGAGAGGCCGGGGTAGCGCGCGGCGGCGTCGAGCAGCGGATCCAGATCGGCTGGATGCCCGTACAGGTGCACCGGCAGCAGCGCCTTGACCCGCCGCCCGCTCGCGCGGTTCACGAGCTTTCCGCCGCGCATCTCGCACTCGCGGCTCAAGAAGTCGATCGTCTTCGTCGGGTCGATCGTCCACGTCTTGGGATCCGAGTCCATGAAGACGGGCCACGCGCCGCAGTACCGGATCGCGTTCGCGGTCGAAACAAACGTGAGCGTCGGCACGAGCACTTCGTCGTCGGCGCCGACCCCCGCGGCCAGCAGCGCCGAGTGGATCGCCGCGGTTCCGGTGACCACCGCGACGCCGTGCCGCGCGCCGACGTACGCCGCCATCTCGCGCTCGAAGCGGTCGACGAACGGGCCGACCGACGACACCCAGTTGGTGTCCAGGCACTCCTTCAGATACCGCCATTCGTTGCCGGCCAGGTGCGGGACCGCGTTGGGGATCCGGTCGTCGCCGGCACTCACGGGCCCGATCTCCGAGCGCCCGCCCGGTCGCGATACCACTCGAAGGTCCGGCAAACGCCGCTCTCGAGATCGATCTTGGGCGTGAATCCGGTCAGTGCGCGCAGCCGCGAGATGTCGGGACACCGCCGCGCGGGAGATCCCGCCGGCGCTGGAAGCCGCGCGAGCGCCGGTGAGTACCCGGCGGCGCGCAGGACCACGCCGACCAGTCTTTCAATGGATGTCTCTTCGGCATCGTTGCCGATGTTCACGATCCGACCCTCCGCCGCGGGCGCGGCCATGAGCCGGGTCATCGCCTCGACGGCGTCGGCGACGTGGCAGAACGCACGCCGCTGCTCGAAGCCATAGACCCGGAAGGGATTTTCACGAGCGAGGGCCCGCATGCTCAGCTCCGGCACAACGTGGTCGAAGCCCATGCGAGGCCCGTAGACATTGTGAAACCGTCCGATGACGTATGGAACGCGGCGGGCGCGGGCGCCATGGATGACGGCCGCCTCACCGAGAATTTTACTGGCCGAGTACGCAAACCGCGGATTCTCGATCGCGCCCACCGACAGCGGCACATCCTCCGGTGTGGGGATGGGCAAGGTTCCGTCGACCGCGCCGGCGTAGGCCTCGCTGGTCGAGGCGAAGAACACGGTGCCGGCCTTCGGCGTCAGCCACTCGATCAGGTTCAGCACGGCATGCGTGTTCACGCTGATCACACGGCTCGGATCGGCTTCGACGTTGCGGACGCCGACCACCGCCACCAGCATGTAGACCTGGTCCCACGCCGACGGCAGGTGCGTCCACGCGTCGGGATCAGTCAGGTCCGCCCGCACGAGATCGATCCCGGGCCGCTCGAGCAGCGCGGCCAGCTCGTCGTCCATGCGCCCGCGCGACAGATCGTCGACCAGGGTGATCGCGTGCGCCCCTTCGTCCGCGAGGCGACACGCGAGGTGGTAGCCGATGAAACCGGCGCCCCCCAGGACGAGAACACGACTCACCGCTGCCTCAGGCCAGACCGATGGACGCGTAGCGAATCCCGTCGACGCGACGGACCGCATCGGACGAAAGCACGCGCCAGCAGTCGTAGACGAGGGCCGGGCGCCGCATGCGCGACACGATCGCGGCGACGTCGAGCCGCGCGTACTCCGGGTGGTCCGTGATGATCAAGACCCCGTCGGTTCCGTCAAAGGCTTCGTCGAGCGAGCACGGCGTGACGCCGTGGCGGCGCACCACGTCGGCGCCGACGAGAAAATCGTGGCCGAGCAACGTCAGCGGCGTCGCTTTCAGGACGTCGAGCATCGGCACGATCGGCGCCCCGCGCATGTCGTCGGTCGGCGGCCAACCCTTGTAGGCGAAGCCCAGGAGCGCGACCCGCCCGCCATCGAGGCGTCCCCGCGTCGCGCCGAGCAGCTCGAGGAAGCGGCGCGCGACGTGACCCGGAAGATGCTCGTTCAGGCGGCGCGCGTTGCCGACGAGCCACGGCTCGTGCCCCACCGTGGCCGCGCTTGCCAGGAAGATATACGGATCCTTCGACAGGCAGCCCCCGCCGACGAAGCCGGGACGCGCCAGGTCGGGGCGCGGGTAGTCCAGATTCGCCGCGCGGATCAGCTCCATCGGGTCCAGCGACAGCCGCTCCGCGAGCAGCGCCACTTCGTTGCCGTAGGAGTAGATCAGGTCGGTGTGGCAGTTGTTGATCAGCTTCACGGCTTCGGCCGCCTCGAGCGAGGACACGCGCACGATCCGCGGCGCCAGGATCGAGAACAGCGTCTCGGCTTGATCGCCGCTCGTGTCGTCGAGCGCGCCGATCACCTGCGGCAGCTCTTCGAGCTCCCGAAGCGCCTGCCCCTGGATGGTGCGCTCCGGGCACATCGCCAGACGCGCGCGTCCCCGCGCAGCCTGCAGCTCGGGCAGCACGACCGTCCGGCTGACGCCGATCGGCACCGTACTCCGCACCACCACGAGCGTCTCAGGACCGACGGCGCGCGCGACCGCGCGCGCGGCGCTGCGCAAACCCTCGAGGTTCGGCTGGTGGGTCGCCTCGTCGACCGGCGTCGACACGCAGAGCACGACCGCGTCGAGCGGCGTGTCGGGCAGTCCGGCGCCCACGTGCAGCCGATCGTTCAGCAGCTCGCGCAGCCCCTCGGCGATACCCGGCTCGTAGAGATGAGGCCGTGCGGCCGCGAGCGCTTCCACGACCTCGGGCACCCGGTCGCAGCCGTACACCGTGCAGCCCTTGCGCGCCAGCGCGACCGCCAGGGTGATTCCAACGTAGCCGAGCCCGACGATGCCGACGCGCTTCACTCGAGCAGGCCCTCGGCGACGTCGCGGTTGGCTTTCTCGAAATCGAACTGCCGCCCGACGTCGAGCCAGTACTCGCGCATCAGATAGGCCGCGACCGGCAGCCCGCGCCCGAGCAGGAGCCGCAAGAGGTCGGTGGCGTCGAAATACTGACCACGCGGGAGCAGCTCGACCACCGAGGGCTCGAGCACGTAGATCCCGGCGTTGACGGGAAATTCCTTGCGCGGCTTCTCGGCGACGTCCACGACGCGATCGCCCTGCAGGGTGAACTCGCCGTACGGAATCTCCACCTGGTGCAGCGAGACGGCCACCGTCAGCGCCGCGCCGCGCTCTCTGTGGAACTCGGCCATCGCGCGGAAGTCGCACTTGGTGAGGATGTCGCCGTTCAGGACGAAGAACGGTCCGCGCATCGGCGGCGCGATCAAGGTGAGCGCGCCGATCGTCCCGAGCGGGATCGGCTCCTCGACGTACTCGATGGCGACGCCGAAGCGCTCGCCGGCGCCGAAGTGCTCGCGGATCATCTCCGACTTGTGGCGCACCGCCATCACGATGGTGGTCACTCCGGAGTCGCGCAGACGGTCGACGAGGATCTCGAGCAGCGGGCGGCCACCGACCGCCAGGAGCGGCTTGGGCGTCGTCTCCGTAAACGGGCGCAGGCGCCGGCCCTCGCCCCCGGCCATGATGACGGCAGGACACTCGAGACGCGGCGGGGCCAGCAAGTCGTCGAGGAACCACAGGTCGGTGAGGCGGCCCTCGGCGTCGACGACCGGCAGGTGACGGATCGCCCGCCGCCGCATGAGCGCCAGCGCGGACTCGCGCGAGGTCTCGACCCCGGTGGTGATGGGCTTCTTGTTCATCGCCTCGGAAACGGGACGATCCAGCCCGACGTCGCGTACGATAGCCTTGCGCAGGTCGCCGTCGGTGACGAGGCCGACGAGGCGACGCTCCGCATCGACGACCGCCGCCGCCTGCCGTCCGTTGCCGTTGATGGTGGCCAGGACCTGCCGGAGCGACGCCCCGGGCGATACGACCAGATCGGGGTCGAGCCTCTTCGGCACGAGCGATATTCTAGCCCGCCTCCCCCGGTGAGCGCCAACCTTGACACACTCGTCGCGACTTTGTTCAAATATTGAACGCCGCCCATGGAACGCCAGTCCGAGCGCGAGCTCGAGATCCTGATTGCCATCGGTGAGGGAAAGCCCCTGACGCAGCGCGCCCTCGCGCAGCGGCTAGGGGTGGCGGTCGGGCTGACCAACCTCTACCTGCGCCGGCTGATGCGCAAGGGCTACGTCAAGGTCGGCGGCTTTCCGCGCAAGCCCGCGGTCCGCAAGCGTCTGCGCTATCTGCTCACCGGCAAGGGGATCACCGAGAAATCCCGCCTGACCTACGAGTACATGACGCACTCGCTCCACCTCTACCGGCGGGCGCGGAGCCACCTGCGCGAGGCGATGGCCGGGCTGCCCAATCGCGACGCGCGCCGCGTCGCGCTCTACGGAGCGGAAGACGCGGCCGAGCTGGCGTACCTGACGCTCTGCGAGCTCGGCCTGGAGCCGGTCGCGGTGTTCGACGAGCGCCCGGGCCGACGCTTTCTGAGGTTTGAGGTGCGCGACCTGCGGGAGCTCGTCCCACGGGAATTCGACGCCATCGTGGTCGCGACGTTCGACAAGCCGGAGCCGCACGTCGCCGTGCTGACCGCGCTCGGCGTCCCACGCGACCGGCTGATCACCTTGCGGCAGTGAGCGACCTCCGCCGTCTGCTGCTCCTGCTGCGAACCTATGTGCGCCCGCACTGGCGCGTGGTCGCCTTGCTGCTGGTCATGAGCTACCTGGCGACGGTCCTGACCGGGCTGTTGCCGCTAATCATGGCGCCGATCCTGGACCTGGCGCTCGGCGGCCTGGCGGCGAGCTCGTCTCCACCGCGGGTCGGCCTGGGCAACCTGAACCTCGGGACCCTGGGCGCCGCCGTGTTCCAGTGGCTGGGCGTCACGGGCCCGCCGAGGCCCGAGCGTGCGATCGCACTGCTCGCGTGCGCATACGTGCTCGTGGGGTTCCTGAAGAGCGCGACAGATTTCGGGGCCTACCTGCTCGGGCTCTGGATCCGCGTCCGCACGAGCGCCTCTATCCAGGCGCGGCTGTTCGAGCACCTGATGAGCCTCTCGCTCGGGTTCTTCAAGCGCCATCGCACCGGCGAGCTGGTGTCGCGGCTGGAGGCCGACGCGCAGGCGACGGCGGCGCCGCTCGAGATCATCGTCATCACGGTCATCACGGCTCCGGTCCTGATCGCGGTCTACGGCTTTCTTCTCGTTCGCACGAGCCCATACCTGGTGTTGGCCGCCGCCGGCGCGGGGCTTGCCCACTATGCGATCACGCGCTTCGTCAAGGGCCCGGTCCGGCGGCTCGCCCGCGAGGACCTGTCGATACTCGGCGGGCTGCTCGCTCACTTTCACGAAGTGCTGGCGAACATCCGAGAGGTGAAGGCGCTCGGCGTCGAGGCGCTCGAGTCCCGCCGGGCCGTGCGCACTCTTCACGACCTGGTCCGGCTCCGCGTGCGCTTCGGCCTTTACAAGCACATCGACGAGCCGGCCCGGAGCGCGGCGAATTACATGGTCGAGGGCGCGATCGTCCTGGTCGGCGCGTGGGAGCTCCTCGCCGGACGCATGGCGGCCCCCGCGTTCTTTCTGTTCATGTACATCGGCCGCGTGATCCTCGTGCAGATCGGAAGGCTCGGCACGGCGTGGATCGAGATCCAGTCCGTGCTGGCAAGCTCCGCCCGCCTCACCGAGCTGCTCGAGACCAAGCCCGACGTGCCGGACGGCCCCGAGCAGATCGATGAGTTTCGCGACCGCCTGGCGTTGCGCGGCGTCACCTTCGGCTACGCCGACGACGTCGTGCTGGACCGCATCGACCTCGAGATCCGCCGCGGTGAGATCGTCGCGATCGTGGGCCCGAGCGGCATCGGCAAGTCGACGCTCGCCGACCTGCTCCTCCGGTTCTACGACCCGCTGGAGGGCTCCGTCACGATCGACGGCCGCGATATTCGGCGCCTGCGCCAGTCGAGCTACCGTGCGCTCTTCGGTGTCGTGTCGCAGGACGCGGTGCTCTTCAACATGACGATCCGCGAGAACATCGCCCACGGCCGGCAGAACCTGACGGACGCGGACATCGTCGCGGCAGCGCGGACCGCGAACGCCCACGACTTCATCTCGGAGTTTCCGCAGGGCTATGACACCGTGGTCGGCGAGCGCGGCGTCCGGCTCTCCGGAGGCCAGCGCCAGCGCGTCGCGATCGCGCGCGCGATCGTTGGACGACCGCGGATCTTGATCCTCGACGAGGCCACGAGCTCGCTCGATAGCGAGTCCGAGCGCCTGGTGCAGGATGCGATCGACCGGGTGATCGTCGGCTCGACCTCGGTCATCATCGCCCATCGTCTGTCGACGATCCTCCACGCCGACCGGATCGTGGTGCTCAACGACCGCCGGGTCGAGGCCGTCGCGCCGCACGCCGAGCTGCTCGAGTCGAGCCCGACCTACTCGCGGCTCTATCACCTGCAGTTCGAGGCCACGCGATGACGCGCCCCGATGGCGCGGGCCCGATGCGGGTGGTGATCCTGGGCGCGGGCGCTCACGGCCGCGCGGTCGCCGATCTCTTGCAGGAAGGCTCAACACTCACCCTGGTGGGCTTCAGCGATGCGGACTCGTCGCTCTCGGGTCAGACGGTGCTCGGCGTGCCGGTGCTGGGTGACGACGTCGCCGCCCTGAAAGCGGTGCGCGGCGGCGCCTGTGACGGCGCGCTGGTCGGGGTGGGCAACACCGCGATGTCTGCCCGGCGCGCGCTCGGCGTTCTGATAGCGTCGGCCGGTATCCCCTCCCCGATGGTGGCTCATCCGCGCGCAACCGTCGCCGCGTCGGCGTCAGTGGGCGCGGGGACCGTCGTCTTCGCCGGCGCCGTCCTCGGCGCACGCGTGCGTTGCGGCGCCAACGTCGTCGTCTACAGCGGCGCGATTGTCGAGCACGACTCGATTCTCGAGGACCACGCCTACCTTGGCCCGGGAGCCGTGCTCGCCGGCCAGGTCACCGTCCGGGAAGGCGCGTTCGTCGGCGTCGGCGCGGTCGTCCTCCCTGGGGTCGAGGTCGGCCGCGACGCGGTCGTCGCCGGAGGCGCCGTCGTCACCGAGGCCGTCGCGCCGGGAACCACCGTCGCCGGAGTCCCCGCGCGTCTTTTGCAGCGGAAAGGCGAACGGTAGTGAGCTCGACCGCGACAAGCGGGCACGTGTTCGTGATCGCCGAGGCCGGCGTCAACCACAACGGCGATCTGGCGCTCGCACGCGCGCTGGTCGACGTGGCCGCAGAAGCCGGCGCGGACGCGGTCAAGTTCCAGACCTACTCGGCCGACCGCCTCGTGACGCGCGATGCGCCGACCGCCGAGTATCAGCGCCGCGCGACCGGCGGAGAGCTGAGCCAGCACGCGATGTTGTCCGCGCTCGAGCTCTCGGCCGCTGCGCACGAGACCTTGCTCGCCTACTGCGCCGACCGGCGGATCGAGTTCATGTCGGCCCCGCACGATCTGGAAAGCGCGCGCTTCCTCGCGCGGCTTGGCGTGCGCCGGCTCAAGATTCCCTCGGGTGACGTCACGAACCTTCCCATGCTCGAGGTGGTCGGAGGCCTCGGGCTGCCGGTGATTCTCTCGACCGGCATGGCGGATCTCTCCGAGGTCGACGCCGCGGTCGCCACGCTCCGCCGCGCCGGCCTGGCCGACCTCGTCCTGCTCCAGTGCGTGAGCGACTATCCGGCGTCTCCGACCGGCATGAACCTGCGCGTGATGGATACCTACCAGCGCCGCTACGGCGTGCCCGTCGGGCTCTCCGACCACACGCTCGGCATCCACGTCGCGGTCGCGGCCGTCGGACGCGGCGCTTCCTACGTCGAGAAACACTTCACGCTCGATCGGGCGCTCGCCGGGCCCGACCACCAGGCGTCGCTCGACCCCGAGCAGCTCCGGGGACTGATCCGAGCGATCCGGGACATCGAGGCCGCTCTGGGCGATGGCGTCAAAGCGCCGACCGCGAACGAGATGCCGATACGGCGCGTCGCCCGCAAAAGCCTCGTGGCGGCCCGAGACCTACCGGCGGGCGCGATTCTCGGCACCGACGACGTCGCGATCCTGCGCCCGGGCACAGGCCTCTCTCCGGCCGTGCTCGGCCGGGTGCTCGGACGCAAGACGGCCCGCGCCATCCAGGCCAACACGCCACTCAGCGAGGACATGCTCCAGTGATCACGACTCTGATCGTCGGCGGCGGTTCGATCGGCAAGCGTCATCTGAGAAACGTGCTGGCCAGCGGACGCAGCGCCGCGGTCGTCGAGACGCGCGAGGACCGCCGCGCCGAGATCGCGTCGAAATACGGCGCGGCGAAGATCTTCACGAACCTCGACGAGGCGCTCGCCGGCGAGCGCTACCAGGCCGCGTTCATCTGCGTGCCGACGGCGTATCACCTCGACCCGGCGCTCCGGCTCGCGCGGCAGGGCACTCACCTCCTGATGGAGAAGCCGCTCTCGCACAGCCTCGAGGGCGGGCTCGAGCTGGTCGACGCCGTGGAGCGCGCGAAGCTCGTCGGCTTGCTGGGCTTCTGCATGCGATTCTTCAAGCCGCTCGCGCGCGCCAAGGAGCTGATCGACGCCGGGCGTGTCGGGCGCATCGTCACCGCCCGCAGCTTCACCGGCGTCTATCTGCCGCTGTGGCATCCGTGGGAGGACTACCGCGCCTTCTACATGGCCAAGAAGGAGCAGGGCGGCGGCGTGCTCCTCGACGAGTGTCACGCGTTCGACTGGATGCAGTGGCTCTGCGGACCGATCACGGGCGTCTTCTCCATCGTCGGGAAGTTCAGCGATCTCGAGGTCACCACCGACGATGTGTGCGAGGTGATCGCGCGGTTCGGGTCGGGCGCGGTCGGCTCGATCCATCTCGACATGGTCGACCGGTCGTCGCGGAGCGAGGTCGAGATCATCGGCACCGAAAGCACGCTGCTCGTCGACCTCGAGGGGCACACGGTGCGCCTCTACGACAAGGAGCGCCAGCGCTGGGACACGCAGACCTTCGAGCCGGCGTACGATCAGATGTACGTCGACGAGCTCGAGCACTTCTTCGCCTGCGTCGAGGGGCGCGAGCGTCCGCGCGTCGATCTTCGGGCGGGCTATCAGGTGCAGCGGATCATCGACGCCTGCCGGCGCTCGAGCGACACCGGTCGCTGGATCGCGCTCGACTGACGATGGCGACCACGCGGCTGATCGCGCGCCTCGACGTCAAGGCGCCCAATCTCGTGAAGGGCATCCATCTCGAGGGCCTGCGCGTGATGGGCGATCCCCAGGCGTTCGCGCGCCGCTACTTCGCCGAAGGCATCGACGAGATCCTCTACGTCGACATCGTCGCGAGCCTCTACGGCCGTAACAACATCCTCGACGTGGTTCGCCGCGCCGCGGAGGACGTGTTCATCCCGCTCACCGTCGCGGGCGGCCTGCGCTCGGTGGATGACGTGCGCAGCGCGCTGCGTGCCGGCGCCGACAAGGTCGCGATCAACACGGCCGCGGTGGCGGACCCCGAGCTGATTCGGCGAGTGGCCGAGGCGTTCGGAAGCCAGTGCGTCGTCGTCGAGGTGCAGACCAAGAAGATCGGGCCCGACCGCTGGGAGGCGTACACCGACAACGGCCGCGAGCGCTCGAGGCTCGACGCGCTCGAATGGGCCCAGCGGGCGGTCGAGCTCGGCGCCGGCGAGCTGCTGGTGACGTCGGTCGATCGCGAGGGCACCCGCAAGGGGTTCGAGCTCGACTTCCTGAGGCGCGTGACCGCCGCGGTGGGCGTCCCGGTGATTGCCTGCGGCGGTGCCGGCGATGCCGCCGACGTCCAGCGCGCGGTCGTCGACGGCGGCGCCGATGCGGTCGCGGTCGCGTCGATTCTCCACTATGGGACCTGCTCGATCGGCGCGATCAAGTCGCACCTGGCCCAATCGGGCGTGCTCGTTCGGGGCGCGGCGTGAGCCCCGCGCGCGAGGTCGTCGTGGTCGACTACGGCCGCGGCAACCTCTTCAGCGTCTGCCAGGCCGTGTCTCGAGTCGGCGGCTCGCCCCGCCTGACGTCCGACCCCGAGGTGGTCGCCGGTGCGCCGCGTCTGATCCTGCCCGGCGTCGGCGCGTTCGGCGACGCGATGAGCGGCCTGCGCGCGCTCGGCCTGGACCGGGCGGTCAAGGCCTTCGCCGCCGGAGGCCGGCCGCTGCTCGGAATCTGCCTGGGCATGGAGCTCCTGCTCGAGGAGTCGAGCGAGTTCGGCCGCCACGAAGGCCTCGGGCTGATTCCCGGCCGCGTCGACCGATTGCCGGAGCCCGCCGCCGGCAGCCGCGAGAAGATTCCCAACGTCGGCTGGTGTCCTCTCGCGGAGGCCGAGCATGGGCCCGTCTGGAAAGAGTCGATCTTCAACGGGGTCCGAGTCGGCGACTTCGTCTATTTCGTGCACTCGTACGCGGCGTACCCCGCCGATCCGCGGGACCGCCTGGCCGACATCGTCTTCGCGGGTACCGCGGTCACGGCGGCGGTCGCGCGCGACAATGTGAGCGGTTGTCAGTTCCATCCCGAGAAGAGCGGCGAAGTCGGCCTCACAATCCTAAGCTCCTTCGTCAATGACGTCCCGGGGCGCGCATGAGCGATCCAGTCCTGCTCGAAGCCAAGTTCGGCTTGCCCCGCGACGTGCGGTTCTGCGCCCGGTGCGTCATCTCCAACCAGCGCCCGTCCTCGACCGTCGAGTACGCACACAGGTCGGACTCCAAGAAGGAAACGATTCACTTCGACGCCGACGGCGTCTGCGACGCGTGCCGATTCGCGGAGTGGAAGGATGCGCGGGCGAACTGGGCGGACCGCGAGCGTGAGCTCCTCGATCTGCTCGCGCGCCATCGCCGCACCGACGGACGCCACGACGTGCTGGTGCCCGGCAGCGGCGGCAAGGATTCCGTCTACGCCTCCCACGTGCTCAAGTACAAGTACGGGATGAACCCGCTCACGGTGACGTGGGCACCCCACATCTATACCGAGGTCGGCTGGCGCAACTTCCAGTCCTGGATTCACGCCGGCTTCGACAATTATTTGTGCACGCCGAACGGCCGGGTGCATCGGACCTTGACGCGCCTGGCCTTCGAGAACCTCCTGCATCCGTTTCAGCCGTTCATCTTCGGCCAGAAGGGGCTGGCCCCGAAGCTCGCCGCGACGTACGGCATCCCGCTCGTGATCTACGGCGAGAACGAGGTGGAGTACGGCAACCCCGTCGCCGAGGCGGCCTCGGCGCAGCGCGACCCGCGCTACTACGCGCAGCAGCAGAGTCTCGACGACCTCTACCTCGGCGGCGTCCGCGTGCCCGAGCTGGCGCGCCACGGCGTGACGATCAAGGACCTCGCGCCGTACCTGCCGGCCGATCCCGCCGTGCTCGCCGAGAAGCGGATCGAGGTGCACTACCTCGGCTACTACCTCAAGTGGATCCCGCAGGAGTGCTACTACTACGCGGTCGAGCACGCCGGCTTCGAGGCCAACACCGAGCGCACCGAAGGCACCTATTCGAAGTACAACTCGATCGACGACCGGATGGACGGCCTGCATTACTACACGACTTACATCAAGTTCGGCCTCGGCCGCGCTACCTACGATGCCGCCCAGGAGATCCGCAACCACCACCTCACCCGCGATGAGGGCGTGGCGCTGGTGCGCCGTTTCGACGGCGAGGTCCCGCGCAAGTATCTCAGTGAGAATCTCGAGTACATGGGGCTGACCGAGCCGCGCTTCTGGGAGATCATCGACCAGTTTCGCTCTCCCCACCTGTGGACGCGCGAAGGCGACACGTGGGTCCTGCGTCACCGCGTCTCCTGATCCTCGTCCCCGCCCGGGGCGGCTCCAAGGGCGTGCCGGGCAAGAACGTCAAGCTGCTCGGCGGTATTCCTCTGCTCGGCTGGACCGCGCGCGCGATCCGGAGCTCCGGCGTCGCCGCCCGTGCGATCCTGTCGACCGACGATCGTGCGATCGCCGAAGTCGGCCGGACCGAGGGGCTCGAGACGCCGTTCCTGCGCCCGGCCGAGCTGGCAGGCGATCGTACCGATATGGTCCTCGTCGTCGAGCACGCCGTGGCGTGGCTCGAGTCGCAGGACGGCTGGCGGCCGGACGCGATCATGCTGCTGCAGCCGACGTGTCCGTTCCGCCGCGCCGCGCGGCTTTCCGAGGCCCTGGGCCTGCTCGCGGCGCCGGGAACGGAGGCGGTCGTCGGCGTCGCGCGTATCGAGCGCACGCCCTCCTTGCTGTATCGCCAGGAGCCGGACGGATTCCTGGCCGCGCTGGCGCCGTGGGACGCCGCGACGTTGCGTCAGGAGACACGACCGACCTTCACGCCGAACGGCACGCTGTACCTGACGACCCGCGATAGCCTGAGCCGCCATCGCCGGCTCTTTCCCCCCCGTCTGCGCGGGCTGCCGACCACGGCGCTCGAGGGCCTCGACATCGACACGCCGGAGGACTGGGCGCTGGCCGAGGCGGTGGTCGCCGCCGGGCTGGCGACGCCGTGACGCGCACGCGCGTGCTGCTCTCCGCGCGAGATCCCGGGGGCGCGGCGATGATCCAGGCGCTCCTGCCCGCGCTCCGCGCCGACGCGCGGGCCGAGGTGATCCTCGCGGCAAGCGGAGCAGGCTTCGACGCGTTGACGGCGGCGGGCGAGGCGCCGCGGCGGTTCGTTCTGCCTGACGGCGCCAGCCACGTCCCGGACGGATCCAATCGCGAGCCCCTTCTGCGCGCGACGCGCGACCTTCTGTCGCACCTGCAGCCCGACGTCGTCGTCGTCGGCATCTCGTCGCTCGGGGTCGGCCTCGACGAGGCGCTGCTTGCGTGCGCCGGTTCTCGACCGACATTCGCGCTGCAAGACTATCCCGGCGACGCGAACGCGATCGACGGCAAGTTCGCCGGTCTTTATTTCGTCAGGGACGAGCACGCCGCACGGCTGACCCGTGCGCGGCACGGTGTCGCGGCGCTGGCCGTGGGCTCGATTCGGCACGCCGCGTACGCCGCGCTCGACGTTCAGGCCATGCGCTCGCAGGCCCGCGCGCGGCTGGGCGCGGATGACCGCGCGGTCGTCGGCTTCTTCGGTCAGCCCGCCGAGATTCCGGGCCAGGAGCAGGGGTTCCGCGATCTGGTGAGCGCGCTCGCCGGGCGCTCGCCTCACCCGCTCGTGGTCTTGCGCGAACACCCCAAGTCGCCGGATCTCCGTTCGGCACATCTCGCCGCGCTCAACGCGGCCGGCCTGAAGGTCCACGACACCACGGGCCCCCAACCCATCGAGCCGTGGCTCGCCGCCTGCGACGTCGTCGCCACCGGCTTCTCCCACTGCGCGATGGACTACGCGTTTCTCGACGCCGCAAGCCCGGAGCCCCTGGGCGCGACGCTGTTTCTGCTGACGACCCCGGAGGCGCGTGCGTTCCTGCGCGCCAGCTCCGGCGAGCCGCTTCCAGACGGCGTTGCCCAGGGCCTGGGCGTCGTGGCCGAGACGGCCGCTGACGTCCCGCGCGCCCTCGACGGTCTACTCACTCCCGAGGCGCGCCGGCGGTATCACGAGGCCAGCCGGCGGCTGCCGCGCGGCGCCGACGTCGCGCGTATCGTCGGGACGCTCCTCGGGCCGACGCCCGCGCCGAGCGCCACGCGGTGAGCCCTGCTCGCGTCCTCGGCCTGGTCGTCGCGCGGGGGGGCTCGGTCGGCCTGCCGCGAAAGAACGTGCTGCCCCTGTGCGGCAAGCCGCTGATCGTCTACACGATCGAGGCCGCGCTCGGTGCGCGCACGCTCGAGCGCACGATCCTCTCGAGCGACGACGCCGAGATCATCGCGGTCGCCCGCGCGGCCGGTTGCGCGGCGCCCTTCGTGCGGCCGGCGGAGCTCGCCGGCGACCGCAGCTCGACCGTCGACGTCGCGCTCCACGCGCTCGATTGGCTCGAGCGTCACGAGGGCTGGCGCGCCGACGTCGTGGTGATGCTGCCGGCGACCGCGCCCCTGCGGCGCGCCGAGCACATCGACGGCGCCGTCACCGCGCTGCTCGAGGACAAGAGCAGCGACGCCGTGGTGGCCGTGACCGACGCCGACTATCCGCCGTACTGGATGCTCTCGATCGACGAAGGACGGTTGAAGTGGATCTTTCCCGAGGGCGGGCTGGTCGACCACCGGCAGGATCTGCCGCCGGCCTATCGCCCGAACGGCAGTATCTACGCGATCAAAGCGGCGACGCTCCGCGCCGAGCGCACCTTCTACCCGCGCCAGCGCGCGCCGTTCGTGATGCCGCGCGAGAGCTCGGTCAACATCGACGCGCTCGTCGACTTCCGCCTGGCGGAAGCGCTCATGCGCGACGCTGGCCGCTGAGCGCGCCCTCGATCGTCCGCAAGACGCGCACACTGCTGTCGGTATCGGAAAAGCCGAGGAACCTCTCGACGTAGCGCCGGTGCGCGGTCGGGTCGAGCCGGAAGTCGTCGAACGTCGCGCGACCGAGCCGGGCGGCGGCACCCGCCGGATCGTCGTGCCAGACGACGCCCGCAAAGTTCTGGAGCGAACCCTCCCGGCCGCCGTACGCTTCGTCGAAGCTCGAGTACTCGCGCAGATGCTCTTGCGACACGGCGATGCTCAGTGAGGGCACGCCGACGAATGCCGCTTCCAGGACGGCGCCGCTCTGGAAGTGGATGCAGAGGTCCGCGATGGCCATGAGCTCCATGGACGTGTAGGGATAGACCGTCTCGTCGTACACGAACACGTCGGCCACCCGGCGCAGGAACCGCGGGTCCTCGTTCTTCTCGCGCGACTTCACGATCAGGGCCGCCCCCGTTCGCGCGCAGAAGCCACTCAGCGCCTTCACGAGCGTCGGATAACCGCTGCCGCGCAGGATCTCGGGCAGCCAGCTCACGCGCCCCGACGCGAGCGCCTTGAGTGCCCGCCAGCCGCGCGGGCTCGCACCCCAGACCAGCCGACGCCACGGATCCGGCACCGCCATCTTGAGCGACATGAACAGAACGACCGGCTGGTCGGGCGCCAGACCGTAGCGCTTCCGGACGGCCGCCCGGTCCACGATCGCGAGCTGGTCGAGCATGGTCGAGCCCGAGATCGCGCTCCGCGCCGCGAGCGTGGCCGGCGGGCCGAGCGCGGCGAATCGCTCCGCGTAGAGCCGGTGGTGCAGCTCGCGCTGGAACGTGCTCATGTAGAAGGTCACGTCGACGACCCGGTAGGCTTCCGGCTCGCTCGTCACCGTCTCGAACACGTAGTCCACGGAATAGAGGCCGATTCCCGCCCGGCCCAGCGCCGCGATTCCGTCCTCGCCGACGGTGGCCCGCAGCACGTAGTACAGCGAGGGCGCAACGAGCGCATCGACCGACGCGGACTGGAGCAGCGGCAGCAACGGCGTGCCGCGTGTCCACACGACACTCGTCGCGTCAGGCCAGGCGGCAAGGTCAACCTCGGTCACCGCTTCGCCGGGCTTGGGCTCCACGGGATCCCAGACGAGGACCGCGCGGTGGCCGCGCTCGAGCGCCGCCTGGATCGTGGCGCCGACGACCTTGAGGAAGCCTTTGCGGAGAACCAGGAATGCGAGCGTCAACCGGCCGACTCGAGGTCGATGAAGCGCTTGCGGATGAGTCGAGGTCCGAGCTCGACGGTGCGGAGCACCGCGATGATCCGCGGCGCCGCGTGGCCGTCCCCGTAAGGATTGCGCAGCCCTACCAGACCGCGACGGAAGGCAAGGTCGAGCGCTCGCGCGATGCCGGAGGCGATCTCGTCGCGGCCGTGGCCCACGTCGATGACATTGGCGGCGCGCAGCCGGCCGCGCTGCCGATCGCCGATGTTCACGACCGGTAGCTCGAACGACGGCGCCTCGATGAGCCCGCTCGACGAGTTACCGACCATCGCGTCGACTTCCCCGAGCAGCGAGCCGTAGACGTCGTCGCCGAGCGAGGACACGAAGCGCGTGCGCGGGCGCCGCGCACTGAAGCCCTCGAGCCGCGCGATCATCCCGAAGCTATCGACCTCCAGGCCCGGCGACGTCATGACGACGTCGGCGTCGATCGACTCGAGCGCGGCCAGAAGCTCACTGACGTGGACGGCCGTGTCCTGGGATGCCAAGGTCACCGGGTGGAACGTGACGAGGAGCGTCGGTCGCCCCAGCGAGACGCCGAGCCGTGCCGCGAGCTCGGCGCGCGAGAGCCGCGGCGTCGTGAGGAATCGGTCGAGCCCGGGCGCGCCGCACGCATGGATCCGCCACGGCTCCTCGCCCATCTGCCGCAGGCGGCGCGCATACGGCTCGGCCGCGGGAAAGTGCAGGTGCGCAAGCTTCGTGATCGCGTGGCGGATCTGCTCGTCGATGACGGCCTCGGTCACCTCGCCCCCGTGCACGTGCGCGACCGGAAGCGTGAGGGGCAACGCCGCGACGGCCGCGCTCAACATCTCGAAGCGGTCGCCTAGGACGAGGAGCAGATCGGGGCGGCTGCGAGCGAGCGCATCGGCGAAGCCCATGACGCCGACGCCGATGGAGCGCGCGATCGCCTCCGGCGCGTCCGAATCAAGCCCCATCTCGACCGGCTCGTCGATCTTCCAGCCCGCGTCCTCGATGAATGTCGCCGTGCGACCCAACCGCGGCGCAAGGTGACTGCCTGCCACGAACAGCAGGAGATCGAGATCGGGTGCGGCGCGAATTTCCTGGAGCAGCGGGAGGAGATGCCCCCAGTCAGAGCGGGCCACCGTGACGACCCCGATGGTCCTCCGCATCGAGAGGCATTGTAGCATGCGGTCTTGTGCCCAGATGCGGAGGCGCCTAGCGTACGATGATGTTCGACGGCGCCGTGCGTCCGTCGCGAATGGAGAGCGTGCCAGCGCCAGTGAACCGCTACGACGACTTCCGTCCCGACGTGCCGGCGCTTCTCGAGGCACAGGACAAGGCGCTCCGGCCGCCGGACCCGACCGCGCGGAGCGGCAACCGACTCTCGCCTTTCGGCCGGCTGGCGAGTCGCGCCCGGCTCTACGGGCTGGGCGCGCTGGTCAAATCAGGCCTGCACCGGCGGATGGTGTACGCGGGACTGCGTCTTGACTGGCTGGCGCCGTTCCAGCAGTACTGGACCGAGGAGCTCGGCAACCGCCCGCTGCAGCCGCACGACTTCTACTTTCTGTACGGCGTCTATCGGCAGCGGCTGCAATCGATCGACTTCGAGCAGCTTCGCGACCCGGCGGTCGCGTCCGACGCCTCACACCTGGCGGCGTGGCGCGACCATCGTCTCGTTTACCATCTGTTCTCGCACACGTACCGCGAGGCGCTCTCGCCGCTCCGCATCCATCGCTTCATGCGCTACGTTCCGGCCGGCGGCCGCGTGGCCGAGTTTGGATGTGGCAGCGCGCCGCTGCTGGTCGCGCTGGCGCGGCTCTACCTTCATCTCGATCTGCAGCTGGTCGGCGCCGACATTCCCCATCTGCTGTTCCACTATGCGCGCTGGCGGCTTCGCAACTGTCCGTTCGTGGCGTGGGTGCCGATCCAGGAGGACAGCGACGCGCCGCTGCCGGGCCGCTACGACACGATTTTCTGCCTCGAGGTGCTCGAGCACGTGCCGCGGCCGGTCACGGTCGTTCGCCACCTGCACGACGCGCTGCGGCCGGGCGGCCACCTGATCTTCGACTACATCCGTTCGGATGGCGAGGGACTCGACACGGTGGCGGCGCTGCGCGATCGTCTGCCGGCGCTGAGGTTCGTGCTGGAGAACTTCGAGATCGTGCAGGGCCGCGTCGCCACCGATGGCTCGCACGTCGAGCCGACGGTGGCGAGGAAGCGCTGAGGACGACTACTCGCCGATCACCTGGATGCTGATCTCCCGCTTCCGAGGGCCGTCCAGCTCGGCGAAGATGACGGACTGAAACCGTCCGAGCGTGAGCTCGCCGTTGTTCACGCCGACCGCGATGTTTCGGCCGAGCAGCGCCGCCCGCAGATGCGAGTGCGCGTTACCGCGCTCGCAATCGGACACACGCGGGTCGTCGTGACGGTAGCCGTCGCGCTCCGGCACCAGCTTCTCCATCAGAGACCGCAGATCGTCGATCAGCGCGCTCTGGAACTCGTTCACGAACAAGGCACAGGTGGTGTGGAGTGTATTGACGAGCGCGATGCCGGTGGTGACCGCGAACTGCTGGACCGAGTCGCGGACGAGCTTGGTGATGTCCGAGATTTCCATGGGCTCGTCCGTCGACAGCGTGAAGGACGTGTTGTAAACCTTCATCGTCGTGCTCTCTCCGCGGCGCGCCGCTTGGTTCCCGAATCCGTTGCCAGTCAGGCCACGCCAGAATGCAATCGTTACGATACCGACATAATTCTGGAAATGTCAATCTTCTTTGGGTCCCGTTCGGCGAAAGCCCGCGACTTCTCGACCCGATTTTCTGCCTCTTGCGAGGGTATTCTGCCTCACGCCGTCTTCGGGTCGAGCAGATCGCGCAGCCCGTCGCCCATGAGGTTCAGCCCGAGCACGGTGAGCGCGATCGCCCCGCCCGGGAAGACGGCGAACCACGGGTTCAGCGACAGGAAGCTCTGCGCCTCGCGAAGCATGAGTCCCCACGACGGATGCGGCGGCTGCGTGCCGAGCCCCAGATAGGCCAGGCCAGCCTCGGCCAGGATCGCGATCGGAAAGCTGGTTGTCGCCTGCACGATCAAGGGCGCCAGCGTGTTGGGCAAGATGTGCCGCGCGATCAGCCGCCGATCGCGGGCGCCGAGCGCGCGGGCCGCGACGACGAACTCGCGCGCGCGCAGCTCGAGGAAGCCCGCGCGCGTGAGCCGCGCGAACGCGGGGACGAACGCGATACCGATGGCCACCATGCTGATCACGATGCCGGGCGCGAACACCGCCGCGAACAGGAGCGCCGAGAGGATCGCCGGAAAGCCCTGGATCGCATCGACCAGCCGCATGAATGCCTCGTCGATCCAGCCGCCGATGTAGCCGCTCGCGATACCGATCAGGACGCCGACACCGGCGCCCAGGCCGACCGCGATCACGCCGACGGCGATCGACGTGATCGTGCCCCGCATCACGCGCGAGAGCACGTCGCGCCCGTACTGATCGGTCCCGAACGGATGCGCGCTCGACGGCCCCTGCAAGCGCCCGGTGATCGACATCGCGAGCGGATCTTCGGGCGTGTACACGAGACTCAGCGCGGCCGTCGCGAGCAGCAAGGCGGTGATCGCGGCGCCGAGCGTGAACGTCACGTGGCGAAGCGGCCGACGCCGCGTCAGCACGAGAACCTACTCATAGCGGATGCGCGGATCGAGGACGACATAGAGCAGATCGACGGCGAAGTTGATGAGCACGATCGTCGACGCGACGAAGAGCGTCACGCCCTGCACGACCGGCAGATCGCGCGCGGTGATCGCTCCGAGCGCCAGACGGCCGATGCCTGGCAGGGCGAATACCGATTCGAGGATGATCGCGCCCGCCATCAGCTGGCCGAGCTGAAGGCCCGCGACGGTCACGATCGGAATCAGAGCGTTGCGCAAGGTGTGCTTGGCGATCACCGACAGCTCGTTCACGCCCTTGGCGCGCGCGGTGCGTACGTAGTCCTCGCGCAGCACGTCGAGCACCGACGAGCGCGTGGCGCGCACCAGCACGGCCGTCTGGAAGAGCCCGAGCGCGATCGCCGGCAGCAATAGCGAGCGCACGCCGGGCCAGAGCCCGCCCGACCAGCCGGCGAAGCCACCGGACTGCACCCAGCCGAGATGGACCGAGAACAGGAGGATCAGCAGGAGTCCGGCCCAGAAGCCCGGGATCGCGATACCGATCTGCGAGACGACCATCGCCAGGTAGTCGCCGGCGCGCCGGTGGCGGCGCGCCGCATAGAGGCCGAGCGGCAGCGCGGTGACGGCCATGAGCACCGCGGCCATCACGGTGAGCGGCAAGGTCACCGGCAGCCGGCTGACGATCAGGCGCCCGACCGGCACGTCGTACTGGAGCGAGACGCCGAGATCGCCTCGGAGCGCGCGCGTGAGCCACTCGACGTATTGCACCGGGATCGGCCGGTTGAGCCCGAGCGCCTCGCGCAGCCGCGCCGCCGCCTCGGGGCTGCCCTCGGCGCCGATGATCACGAGCGCCGGATCGCCGGGCAGGACGCGGACGACGACGAAGACGAGGGCCGACACGAAAAAAAGGGTCGCGACGAACGCCGCGACCCTCCTGAGAATGTACCGCCGCACGCGCTACGCGGAGGCGCCGGCTACTGCTTGGCCCACGAGACCTCGGAGAGATCCATCACGCCGGCGCCCGCCGGCAAGTCTTTCCAGAGGCCCTGCAAGCCCTTCTTGGTCACGGCCAGCCGGGGATGGATGTAGAGCCAGACGACCGGCGCGTCCTCGACGAGCTTCTTCTGCATCTTCAGGTACAGCTCGCGGCGCGCCTTGTCGTCGACGGTCACCTCGGACTCCTGGAACAGCTTCTGGAACTCGGCGCTGTCGTAGCGGAAGTAGTACTTCGGGTTCGCGTAGTTCGCGATGTCCCACGCCTCGGCGTGGCCGATGATCGTCAGATCGTAGTCGGCGTCCTTCCACACGCGCGAGAGCCACTGGCCCCACTCGATCTGCTCGATCTTGATCTTCACGCCGATCTTCTGGAGCTGATCGGCCAGGACCTCACCGGTCCGCACCGTGTAGTAGTACTGGGGCGCCACCTTGAGCACCGTCTCGAACCCGTTCGGGTACCCCGCCTCGGCCAGGAGCTTCTTGGCCTTCGCGGGGTCGTACGGCATCGCGCCGGACATGTCGACGAAGTACGGGTTGAGCGGGTCGACGTTGGTGCCGAGCACGCGGCCCAGGCCGAACATCGCGCCCTTCACGACGTCCGGCTTGTTGATGCCGTGCGTGATCGCGCGGCGCACGCGCACGTCACTGAACGGCTTCTTCGCATTGTTCATCGACATGATCACGTCGTTCGTGGTCTCGCCGACGATCACCTGGAAGCGCGAGTCCTTCTGCAGGTCGGGGATGTGCTCGGGCCCGAGCCCGAACATCGAGGCGTCGACGTCGCCCGCCTTCAGGGCAGCCAACGCCGCGTTCGGGTCCGGGATGAAGCGCAACGTCACGCGGTCGATCTTCGGCAGGCCTTTGACGTGGTATTCGCCGTTCTTCACGAGCACGATGCGGTCGCCGCGCACCCACTCGCCGAGCTTGTAGGGCCCGGTGCCGATCGGCTCGCTCTTGAGCGTCTCGACGGCCTCGCGCGGATAAATGACCGAGCCCTGGCGCGCCATGGTCCAGAGGAAGTTGGCGTTCGTACTCTTGAGCGCGAACGTGATCGTGTAGTCGTCCTTGACGATGATGTCCCCGATCACCTCGTACTGCTTGACCGCCGGGTGCTTGGTCTCGGGGTTCATCGCCCGGTCGAAGACGAACTTCACGTCGGCCGCCTTCATCTCGCGGCCGTTGTGGAAGCGTACGCCGCGCTTGAGGAAGAACGTGTAGTTCTTGTTGTCCGACGTGTTCCAGCGCTCGGCGAGCCACGGCACGAGCTTGCCGTGGCGGTCGACCTTTACGAGCGCCTCCTGCACGTTGTAGAAGACGACCGTCGCGGTGGCGGAGGCCGGCGTCGCGGTGAGATCGAGGCCGGGCGGCTCGGTCGCGCCCTGCAGAATTAGATTCTGCGCGGGCGCGGCGGTCGGGGCCGCGAGCGGGATCAGGGCGAGCAGGACCAACAGGAGCTTGGCGAGGTGCCGCATCGGACGATCCTCCTAGCGCTTGGACGACGACTTGAAGTACTCGACCGTCCGCCTGAACCCCTCGTCGAAGTCGACCAGGGGCGAGTAGCCCATGAGCCGCTTGGCCTTTGACACGTCCGCGAGTGTGTGCGGCACGTCGCCGGCCCGCGAGGGCGTGTGACGGCGCTCGAGCTTCTTGCCCAGCAGCGCCTCGAGCCGGGCGACGATGTCCAGCAGGCTCACGCGACCGCCACAGCCGACGTTGAAGACCTCGCCCGCCGCGCCCGGCGCCTTACCCGCGAGCACGTTGGCCTCGACGACGTTGTCGATGTAGGTGAAGTCGCGCGACTGCGTGCCGTCGCCGTGCACCTCGAGCGGCTGGCCGCGAAGCCCCCACTGGATGAAGCGCGCGATGACCGCGGCGTACTGCGACTTCGGGTCCTGGCGCGGGCCGAAGACGTTGAAGTAGCGGAGGCCCACCGTCTCGACGCCGTAGAGGCGCGTCCAAGCGGCCGCGTACTGCTCGCCCGCCGCCTTCGACACGGCGTACGGCGACACCGGCGCCGGCGGCTGGTCCTCGCGCTTGGGCAACTCCGGTCGGTCGCCGTACACCGACGACGACGACGCGTAGACCACGCGCGGCACCTTGCAGCGTCGGGCGGCCTCGAACACGTGGAGCGTGCCGGTGACGTTGTTCTCGTTGGCGCCCAGCGGGTCCTTCACCGAGCGCGGCACCGAGCGCATCGCCGCCTGGTGATAGATGACCTTGGCGCCGCGCGCCGCGCGAAGGAGCGCCGGGAGGTTACGGACGTCGCCGCGGATCACTTCGAGCTGGCGACGAAAGCGCGGCGCGAAGCCGAGGTTGGTGCGGGCGCCGGTCGAGAAGTTGTCGAGGACGCGCACGCGGACGCCGTCCGCGAGGAGCCGCTCGACGAGGTGCGAGCCGATGAAGCCCGCGCCGCCCGTCACCAGCGCGAGGTCGGTCACGAGGCGATTGTATCACCCCCCGTCGAGAGCTTGGATGGCTCGACGATCGTGTGATACCTAATGGATGCCGTGCTCTTCAGTTCGCTGGAGTTCCTCGTCCTCTTCCTCCCCGTCGTGCTCGTCGTGGCCCTTCGCTTGCGGGGGCAAGCGCTGCTCCGATGGATCGCGCTGACCAGCGTCGTCTTCTACGCGTTCGCAGGCCACTGGTGGTTCATCGTCCCGATGCTGCTAACCACGTGCGTCGACTACTGGGTCGCGATCCTCATCGAGCGCGAGACGCGACCCCGCCCGCGCCGCTGGCTCCTGGTCGTGTCGCTCGCCGGCAACCTCGGTCTACTCGCGTATTTCAAGTACTCGGGCCTGATGGCCCGGACGGCCGAGCAGGCGCTGGCGCTCCTGGGGCTCACCGGCTCCGGCGCGTCGGTCGGATGGCTCGAAGTCGTGCTGCCAGCGGGAATCAGCTTCTATACCTTCCAGACGCTCTCCTACCTCATCGACGTCTGGCGCGGGCAGACTCGCGCGGTCCGGAACTTCGTCCTGTTCGCCGGCTTCGTCAGCTTCTTTCCGCACCTGGTGGCCGGTCCCCTCACGCGTCACCATCAGCTGATCCCTCAGCTCTCCCGCATAGCCCAGACCGGCATCGACCCGCGCTGGAAGGCCGGCATCCTCCTGTTCGCGGTGGGCCTGGCGAAGAAGGTGCTGATCGCCGACCGGCTCAGCAATCTCATCGATCCGCTGCTCGGTCACCCGCTCGAGCTCGACGCGCCCCGAGCGTGGCTCGCCCTTCTCGGCTACGCCTTCCAGATCTACTTCGACTTCAGCGGCTACTCGGACATGGCGATCGGGCTGGGGCGGCTGTTCGGCATCGCGCTGCCGCAGAACTTCAACAGCCCGTACAAGGCCACGTCGCCCAGCGACTTCTGGCGCCGCTGGCACATGACGCTCTCGTTCTGGCTGCGTGACTACCTCTACATCGCCCTCGGCGGCAATCGCTGCACGCCCGCGCGGCGCCGGTTCAACCTGATGGCCACCATGATCCTCGGCGGCCTCTGGCACGGCGCCAACTGGACCTTCGCCGCCTGGGGCACGTGGCACGGCGCGCTGCTTGTCCTCCATCAATCGGTCCCGGCCTGGGAGCGCGTGTCCGCGTTCTGGCAGCGCAACCTCACGTTCCTCCTGGTCACGCTCGGCTGGGTGTTCTTCCGCGCGGAGAGCTTCGCGCACGCGGGCCAGTGGTTCGCGAGCCTTGCCGGTGTCCACGGGCTCGCGGCGCCGTGGACGCAAGAGACGCTCGCGCTCGGGGGCCTCGTCGCGGTGTGCCTCGTGATCGTCCGCGCGTGCCCGAATAGCCTCGAGCTGCCGCTCGAGCGGCTGGGCGCCTGGCCGCAGGCCTCGCTCGCGGCCGCTACTGCGGCCTCGGTACTCTTGATGAACTACGGCTCGAAGTTCCTCTACTTCCAGTTCTAGGCCGTGCGCACGTTCCTCGTGACCGTAACACTGTTGCTCGCGGGAGTGGTTGCGATCAACGGGCTGGCCGCGCGGGAGACGCGTCTGCACGAGCGCCGCGTTCGCGCGGCCGCGGCGCGGTTCGCCCCCGACCAGGTGCTGCTCGGCTATCGCGACCGCGACGAGCGCCGCTTTCAGCAGGCGCGACTCACGGTGATCACGCCGCCGCGTCTGGTCGCCTTCGGGTCGAGCCGGGTGATGCCCGTGTCGACGGCGATGGTCGCCGCGGCGCCCGGCGACTTCTACAACGCGGGGCTGTCCGCCGGAACCGTGGAGGACTTCATCGTGCTCTGGTCCGTGCTCGAACGGCGGAGGCCGCTGCCCAAAACGGCGCTCTTCTCCATCGACAGCTGGACCTTCAACCTGGGCCACCCGCAAATGCACTGGCTGGAGTGGGCCGACGAGGTCAACCGCTTCGTCGACGGCACGCGCGGGCGCGGGGTCTCGTTCGGCTCCGTCGCCGACGACGCGGTGTACCGCTGGTATCAGGGCAAGGAGCTCCTCTCGTACACGGTCTTCAAGAGCTCGCTCCGCGAGTTCAACCGGCTCCGCGTCGGCCGCAAGCCGCGTGGCGCCGAGGTGGTCGAGTCGCTCGAGCGCGATCTCGTGCCGGAGGGCGAGGCCGTTGGGGTGCGCGCGCTACGGGCCGACGGCAGCATCGGCTACGAGCGCGCGTACCTGGAGCAGAGCGAGAGTGCGGTCCGCGAGGAGGCCGCGCGCCACGCGCGCGTCCATCGAGGCAACATGGGGAACTTCGAGTGGAACGCCGAGCGCGCCGCGCGGCTCGAGCTCCTGTGGCGCGACATGCGCCGTCGAGGCGTCGAGCTCATCGCGTACCAGCCGCCGTATCATCCGGTCGTGTGGCGCGAGCTCAACCGCGACGCCGCCACCCGAGCCGCGTTAGCGGCGACGGACAGCTTCCTGACGACGCTCGCGCAGAGCCTGGGCGTCCGCTTCCAGAACTTCACCGATCCGGCCTCGGTGCCGTGCACCGAAGCCGAGTTCCTCGACGGCAGCCACGCCCGCGACAGCTGCTTGAGCCGCATCGTCGGCCGCCTGCTTCACTGAGCTCACCGATTCCCCGCGCGCTTCTCTAGCGCCGGCGGGGGGCTGACGCGCCGCGCTCGGGCCGTGCAGCGGCCGCGGCGCGGTAGACGTCCGCGGTCTTGGCGACCATCGACCGGACCGTGAATTCCTTCAGCACGCGCTCGCGTCCGGCCTGCCCCATCTGGCGGCGGCGCTGGCGATCGTCGAGCAGCGACGCGATGGCGGTCGACAGAGCCGTCTCGTCGTCGAGGGGCACGAGCAATCCGGTCGTGCCGTCATCGACGACGTCCTGGTGTCCGGGGACATTCGTGGCGACCACCGCAAGCCCCGACGCCATCGCCTCCAGTGGAGCCAGCGGCAAGCCCTCTTTGGCCGAGGCGCTGACATAGAGGTCGCAGCTCGCGTAGAGATTCGTGGTCCAGCCGAGCGCGCCGGGGACGACGCGGACGTTCGCGTGCCCGGCGAGCCGATCCTTTTCCGGGCCCTCGCCGGCCAGAAGAAGCGCGACGTTCGGATGGCGCTGCGCCACGCGCGCCACCGCCCGGGCCAGAAGATCGTGTCGCTTGATCGGATCGAAGCGCGCGACGCAGCCGAGCACCTGCGTTTCAGCTCCGAGTCCGAGCTCGGCCCTTGCCTTGACGGGACGGGCGGCCAGCTCGTCGACGTCGATGCCGTTCACGATGACCGCGCTCCGACCGGGTTGCGCCACACCCAGCCGTAACGCTTCGTCGTCCTGCGTTCGGGAGACGTTGATCACCGTGTGCGTCACGCCGGCAAGCCAGCGCTCGAGTGCCAGATAGCCGCGCTGGCCCACGCGCGAGTAGCTCTCGTAGTGGATGCCGTGGAACGTGTGGACTGCCGGCACCGCAGCCAGCCACGCCGCCAGCCGCCCGTAGAGACCGGCGCCCTTGCCGTGCGTGTGCACCACGTCGGCCCGCACGTCGCGGATGAGCCGTTCGACCGCGCGGAGTGTCAGCGGAAACGCTCCGAGCCGGTCGACCGCCACGCCGACCAGCTCGATGCCGCGCGTACGCAGATCCACGGCGAACCGCGAATCCGGCGGGCCGGCGACCGAGACGCGGAACTCTTCGGCCGGGAGATGTCGAACGAGATCGAGCACCTGGCGCGGCCCGCCGCCGAGCGTGGTGGCGGTCAGGAGCTCGAGCACGCGGATCACGTACCTATACTAGCCTTCGCCGTCGCAAAACTGTTGACGTGCACGCGCCGCGGGTCGATGATCCTTCATCGCGATGAGCTCCATCGACTGCACGTTCGAAGATCCCGTCGACCTCTGAGCCCAGGAGAGCACCGATGGCGTCCCCAGCGTTCGTTGCAGGCGACTTCAGGGTTTTCGACGTGCAGGGATTCAAGCAGCGCATGACCGAGATCAAGGGTCGTGTCCGGCCCAAGCTCAACGCGTTCGGCGACAGCCTCAGGCCCTCGGTCGGCCGCTCGGTCGGCGGCCCGGTCTTCGCGCACGTCGCCCAGCATGCCCGCCGCACGGTGAACGCTCCCGACGATACCTGGGTCGCGTTCGGCCCCGACGCCCGGGGATACAAGAAGCACAGCCACTTCAAGATCGCCGTCTCGCGGAGCACCGTGCGCTTCTTGTTCGAGGTCGGGCCCGAGCACGCGGACAAGCGGCGCTGGGCCTCGGCGTGGAAGAAGAACGCGCCGAAGGTCGGGCCGGTGCTGCGCCGCGTGAAGCACCTGGCCTGGTTCAAGAACGAGCACGACGAGGAGCCCGCGGCGCCGCTCGCGGATTTCACGCCCGAGCAGCTCGGCGAGCTGGCCGACGAGCTCATGCGCACACGCGACGGGCAGCTCGTCGTCGGGCGCGCCGTGCCGGCGGACGAGGCGGCGCGCTGGACGGAGGCGCAGTACCGCTCTGCCGCGCTCGAGACGTTCCGCGCGCTGGCGCCCCTCTACCGGCTCCGCTAAGCGTGGAGACGCGCGCCGTCATCTTCGACATGGACGGCGTGCTCATCGACTCCGGCGCGCACCATCGCGAGGCGTGGCGCGCGCTGCTCGACGAGCTCGGTGTCGCGCCCGCCGAGACGGACTTCTGGCGCCTGACCATCGGCCGACCGAGCATCGAGGCCGTGCCCTTGCTGCTCGGGCGCGAGACGACGTGGGCCGAGGCGCAGCGGCTGGCCGCGCGCAAGCAAGAGCACTATCGCCGCCTCGCCGGCGCCGGACCGGCCCTGGTCCACGGCGTCGCGGCGTTCGTGGGCGAGCTGGCCGCGCGCGGCGTGCCGCGTGCGGTCGCGACGTCCGCCTCCCGCCACGACGTCGAGTCGCTCCTGATCAAAGGCGGGCTGCGTGATCGATTCGCCGTCGTCGTCGCCGCCGAAGACGTCCGCCGCGGAAAACCCGACCCGGAGGTCTACCTGCTCGCGGCGCTCCGCCTCGGTGTCACGCCCGAGCACTGTCTGGTGTTCGAGGACGCGGTGGTCGGTGTGCAGGCGGCGCGGAGCGCCGGCATGCGAGCGATCGGCGTCAGCACCGCCCACACCGAGGACGAGCTTCGGGCCGCCGGCGCCGAGCGCGCCGTCGCAGATTTCGAGGGCATGACATGGCCGGCGTGAACGCGCCCGATTTCTGGACCGATCTCTACGCGCGCGGCGGCGACGGCTGGGAGCTTCGCCAGCCCGCGCCGGCCCTCGTCGAGTACATGGATCGCACGCCGCCCGCGCCCGGGCGGGTCGCGGTGCCCGGCTGCGGCCGCGGTCACGACGTGCGCTTTCTGGCCCGCCGCGGCTTCACGGCGGTCGGCTTCGACTTCTCGCCCGCCGCGCTCGCCGCGGCCCGCGAGCTGGCGCGGGCCGACAACGTCAGCGCCGAATTCGTCGAGCGCGACATCTTCACGCTCGGCGCCGACTACGCTCGGGCGTTCGACGGCGTCTGGGAGTACACGTGCTTCTGCGCCATCGAGCCTCGGCGCCGTCCGGAATACGTGCGGACGATGGCCGAGATCGTGAAGCCGGGCGGCTGGCTCCTGGCGTGCTTCTTTCCGATGCGGCGTCGCGGCGCCGGCCCGCCGTTTCCGGTCGCGGAGCGTGAGGTGCGGCGCCTGTTCGCGCCGGCCTTCCGCATCGAGCGCTCCTACGCGCCGCGGTCGGTGAGGGCGCGCCAGGGCCAGGAGTGGGCGGTGCTCTTCCATCGCGTCAACGCGCCGGCGTGAGAACGGCCTCGCCGCCTGTGCTACCGTACCGTCGACACAGACACCACGATGGCTGAGCAAGAGCCTTCCAAGCCGGCGCGAGACCTCGCGGCGCAGATCGAACGCGACGGCGGCCGGGTCCTGGCCCTCTACCAGGAGCCGGTCGGCGATCACTGGCAGATCTTCTGTCTCTTGCCGCGCGCGAAGTGCGAGGCGAGCCCGTACCAGCGCGACCTCTCGCCGACCCACGTGAAGCGGCTCACCGAATCGATCAAGCGGCTCGACCGCTTCGTGGACCCGATCGTCGCGATCTCGCCGCGCCCCGGCGTTTACTGGACGCCGAACGGCAACCATCGCCGTACCGTCCTCGACAAGCTGAAGGCCGAGTTCGTCCCGGCGATCGTGGTCGTCGAGCCGGAGATGCTCTTCGAAGTCCTCCCGCTCAACGTCGAGAAGGCGCACAACCTCAAGGAGAAGTCGCTCGAGGTCATCCGGATGTACCGGGCGCTCGTCAAGGACGAGCCGGACACCACCGAGGAGAAGTGGACCTTCCAGTTCGAGTCCCCGCACTTCATCACGCTCGGCATGCTCTACGAAGAGAACAAGCGGTTCGCGGGCGGCGCGTTCGCGCCGATCCTGCGCCGGGTCGACAAGTTCCTCAAGCAGACGCTGCCCAAGGGGCTCGAGGCGCGGACCGAGCGCGCCGATCTGGTGCGGGAAGCCGACGCCGCTCTCGTCGCCGCCGTGGCGAAGATCAAAAAGCGCGGGATCAACCATCCCTACGTGAAGAACTACCTGCTCGCGCGCACTACCCCGCTCACCCGCGCGCGCAAGACCTTGCCGTCCTTCGAGCAGACCTTCAAGAAGCTGAAGGACAACCTCGAAGAGTTCGACGTGAGCAAGGTCCGCTACGACGAGATCCAGCGCTCGGCGATCATGTCCTCCTCGGCAGAATGAAGCACAGAGCCCGCGCAAGGCAATGAACGCCACGCCGGGCCCGCTGCCCGCCTGACGATGAACATCGCCGTGCGGAGCCGGGTCGCATCTAACGGTTGTCCGGGCGTGCGGAGCCGGGTCGCATCTGTCTCAGGCCACCCTCGGTTCAAGCCGGCCTCATTGACCCCGCTACAATGACCGCACTCGCCGGGCGCATAGCAATCATCACCGGCGGCACCGGCGCGCTCGGTCAAGCGGTCACCTTGCGGCTGCTCGCCGACGGCGCGACCGTCGCGGTCCCGTACGCGGTCGAGAAGGAGCGCGAGCAGCTGACCCAGCGCGTTGCCGCCGCCGACCGCCAGCGCCTGATTCTGAAGCCCGCGGACGTGATCGACGTGAAGGCGATGACGGCCTTCGCCGACGAGGTCGTCGCCGCGCGCGGCAAGATCGACGTCCTGGTCGCCGGCGTCGGCGGCTTCGCCGGCGGCTCGCTGCTCGAGACCGATCTCGAGACGTGGAAGCGCATGCTCGATCTCAACCTCACCAGCGCGTTCAGCGTCGCCAAGGCGGTGGTGCCCGTCATGGCGCGCGCCCGCTATGGCCGCGTGGTCGTCGTCGCCTCGCGGGCGGTCGTGCCGCCGGCCGGAGGCTTCATCGGCTACACGGTCGCCAAGGCGGGAGTGATCGCCCTCACCCAGGCGCTCTCCCACGAGGTCCGCGATCAGGGGATCACCGTCAATGCCGTCCTGCCGAGCACCATGGATACTCCGGCGAACCGCGCGGCGATGCCCGACACCGATCGGAAGGGCTGGGTCCCGGTCGAGGCCGTCGCGGACGCGATCGCCGTGCTCGCCCGCGACGCCTCCGCCCATATCACCGGTACCCTCCTGGCCATCTGACCCGACATCTTGGGGGCTCCGGAAACGGCGTCCCGGGACCTGGGACCGTAAACGAAGCGATACCCCATCCGTCCAATCAATCAGTGGGTTAAGCGGTCAGAAATCCGAGCCACGGAGGGACCGATGAAGCCTCTGACGACGATGGCGGTGGGAGCGGTCGTGCTGGCGCTGGGATACGGCGCAGCGGACGCCCAGAACGGGCGGCAGATCAGACAGAACCGGCAGGACGTTCGTCAGGATCGACGGGAGCTCAATCGCGACAACCGTGAGATCCGCCAGGACCGGCGCGAGCTCGCGGGGGATCGGCAGGAGCTCAGGGACGACGCCAAGGCCGGACGCACCAACGAGGTCAGGCAGGACCGGCGCGAGCTCGCCGGCGACCGCCGCGAGCTGCGCGAGGACCAGCGCGACCGCCGCGACGACCGGCGCGATCTACATCAAGACAAGCGCGACCTCCGGAAGGATCAGGAAGTCAGGCGCGACCGCCAGGACGTCCGTCAGGATCGGCGCGAGCTGAACCGCGACAATCGTGACGTCCGGCAGGACCGCCGCGAGCTGGCCGGCGATCGGCGCGAGCTGCGCGACGACGTCAAGGCTGGGCGCACGAACGAGGTCCGGCAGGATCGGCGCGAGCTGGCGGGTGACCGCCGCGAGCTGCGCGAGGATCAGCGCGATCGCCGCGACGACCGGCGCGACCTTCGGCAGGATCGGGGCGAGCTGGCGCGCGACGAGCGGAGCCGGTAGCCACTCGGGAGACTTGCCGCCGGACAGTCGGGAGTGACAAGGTGAAGGCTGAAGGGGCTGAAGGCGAGTGGATCCATCGGACGAAGCGCTCTGCGAGCGCGTGGCCAGGCGGGACGAGGCGGCGTTCGACCTCCTCGTGTCGCGCTATCAGGAGCGAGCGTATCGCCTCGCCTGGTCCATCCTCCGGAACGGAGAGGACGCGCGCGACGTCTCGCAGGAGGCGTTCATCCGCTTGTACGAGACGGCCGGAAGCTTTCAAGGCAAGTCGAAATTCTCGACGTGGTTCTATCGGATCCTGGTCAATCTATGCCTGGATCACAAACGGAAGCACAAGTGGTGGAAGCTCTGGATCCGGGACGACGACGACGACCGGAGTGACACGATCCTCGATCGGCAACCGGCGCCGGTCAACGATCCGGTCGACAAGCTGAGCCGGGAGGAAACGTTGAAGGCGCTGGGCGCGGCCGTGGAACGGCTGGCCCCACGCCAGAGGGCGGCGGTGCTGCTGAGGGTCCAGGAGGACATGGCCACGTACGAGATCGCGCGGGTGCTCAAATGCTCCGAGGCGACCGTGCGTGTCCATCTGCACCGCGCGCTCGCGACCCTGAAGAAGACGGTGGAGAAGCGCTGATGGCGAGGCATCCCGATACCGATCTCGTACCCTACCTGCGGGGCGAGCTTCCTCCGGCCGAGCGCGAGCGCGTCGCGCGGCATCTGGAGGAGTGTCCGGACTGTAAGCAGGACACCGAGCTCCTGCGCGATCTCCTCGGCAACCTCGCGCACGCGATCGGCGAGCCGCCCGAGATCAGCTGGCCGCGCTATCGCGCGGAGCTTCGCGCAAAGCTCGAGGCCCGCCGCGCGCTGGTGCCCTGGTGGCGTCGCCCGATGCCGCTGGCCCTTTCGGCGAGCCTCGCCGGCGCGCTCTTGTTCGTCGCGGTCTGGGGCGGTCGCGAGCTCACCAAGAGCCCGGACGCCATCGGCCCGGAGGAAGTGGCCATCGGCAACGAGCTCGGCCTGCTGCAGGAGATTCGCACCGTCGAGCGTCTCGATCTCCTCGAGGATTTCGAGGTCATCACCAATCTCGACCGCCTCGCCTCGGAACGCCAGGGCTAGCGGTGGATCGCCGGCGAGTATGGCTCGCGCTGGGACTGCTCGGAACGGTCGGAGGGGGCGTGGCCGTCTCCTCGGCCGCCGGTCCGGACGGCGCCGCCCAGCAGCCGGTCGACGCGCGGATGCTGCTCGATCTCGACATCCTCAAGGAGACGGACCTGTCGCGAGACCGGGAGATGCTCAAACGCATGCAGATCATCGAGCGCATGCGCATCCTGGAATCGATGCCGGCCGAGGAGACCGATCCCCGGAAGGCGCCGACCGAGGCAAAGGACCGATGACGTTGCGCGCGCTGCCGACCCTGCTCGTCCTGGGTGCGATCCTGGCACTCGGCGATCTCGACCGCGCCTGGGGCCAGGCGCCTCCACCGCCCCCGCCGCCGAGTCAGGGCGCGCCGCCGATCCAGGGCCTGGAGCAGCTCACGCCCGAGGAGCGCGCCGTCGCCGAGCGCAATCTACAGAGGTGGCAGCGGCTCACGCCCGAGGAGCGGGCGCGCGCGCTCGAGAACTACCGGCGCTGGCAGTCGATGACGCCCGAAGAGCGCGAGTCGGCGCGGCAGAACTACCGGCGCTTTCGTCAGCTCACGCCCGACCAGCGCGCGCAGGTCCTCAAGGACTTTCAGCGATGGAACGAGCTGCCCAAGGAGCGTCAGCAGGAGCTGCAGAAAGCCTACGAGCGCTACCAGCGTCTGCCGCAGGAGCGGCGCGACCAGCTCCAGCAGCGCCTGGGCCGATGGGAGTCGATGTCGCCGGAGGAGCGCGAGCGCGTGCTGCGCAACCAGGAGCGCTGGCGGCAGATGAGCCCGGAGCAGCGCGAACAACTGCGCGAGCGTTGGCGCCAGATGCCGCCCGAGGAGCGCGAGCGCTATCGCCAGCAGCGGCAGCAGCGGCGGGGTCCTCAGTGAGCCGCCCCCGGAGCTGGGCGACGAGAGCGCTGGTGTGCGTCGCGGTGGGGTTCTGCGCGTTCGGCGGATGCATCCAGGTCAAGCCGGGCGAAGGGCAAGTTGCCGCCGTCACCACGGTCGCGCCGGCGCCCACTGCGGCGGTCACGGGTGACCGCCAGATCCTCCACGCGCTGAGCCGCTTGACGTACGGGCCGCGACCGGGCGACGCGGAGCGCGTACGGGCGCTCGGCGTCTCGGCCTGGATCGATCGCCAGCTGCGTCCGCGCACGATCGACGACTCGGCGACCGAGCGCGCGCTCGCCGAGCTGACCACCTTGCGCATGCCGATCCCCGAGCTGCTCCGCGAGTACCCGCGCCCCGATCCTCGGCTGCGCGCCCAGATCGCCAATGGTGAGATGTCGCGCCAGGAGATGCTCGAGCGCTATCCGATCGAGAAGCGCCCGGTGCGCATCGCCGATGAGCTGCGGGCCGCGAAGGTTCTCAGGGCCGTGACCACCGAGCGGCAGCTCGAGGAGATCATGGTCGAGTTCTGGTTCAACCACTTCAACGTCTTCGCCGGCAAGGGCGACGTGCGCTGGTACGTGTCGGCCTACGAGCGCGAGGCGATCCGCCCGTACGCGATGGGCAAGTTCCCTGACCTCGTGCGGGCGACCGCGCATCATCCGGCCATGCTCTTCTATCTGGACAACTGGCTCAGTGCGAAGCCGGACTACAGAATCCAGGCCGGTCCCAACCGCGGGCGCCCGGCCGGGCTCAACGAGAACTACGCGCGCGAGCTGATGGAGCTCCACACGCTCGGCGTCGACGGCGGCTACACGCAAAAGGACGTCACCGAGGTCGCGCGGGCGTTCACCGGCTGGACGATCGACCGGCCGCGGACCGACGCGCACTTCATCTTCCGGCCGGGCATGCACGACACCGGCGAGAAGATCGTGCTGGGTCACCGGATCCCGGGCGGCGGCGGACGCGACGACGGCGAGCGAGTGATCGAGCTCCTGACGCGCCAGCCGGCCACGGCGCGCTTCGTCGCCACCAAGCTCGCGCGGCGCTTCGTCTCGGATACGCCGCCGCCCGCGCTGGTCGCGCGGGTCGCCGGCTCCTACCTGAACACCGGCGGCGACATCTCGTCGATGCTGCGGACCATCTTCGAATCGCCCGAGTTCATGAGCGAGGACGCGTATCGGGCCAAGATCAAGAAGCCGTTCGAATTCGTCGCGAGCGCGGTCCGCGCGCTGGGCGGCACCACCGACGCGCAGGGTGCCATGGCGCTGGCGCGCGCGAGTGCCGAGATCGGCGAGCCGCTCTATCAGGCGCAGCCCCCAACGGGCTACGCCGATCGCGGCGAGGTCTGGGTGAACGCCGGCGCGCTGCTGGCCCGCATGAACTTCGCGCTCGGCCTCGCGTCGGGCCGCTACCCCAAGGTGAGCGTCGAGCTTCCCGCTCTGGTGGCGGGCGCGGATCCGCGGTCCCCCGAGGCCGTGCTCGACAGGCTCCTGATGACGCTCGTGGCCGACCAGGCCGGATCCCGGACTCGCGCGGTGCTCGCCGCGCAGCTCAACGGCCCGCAGATCACACGGCTCTCGCCCGACGACCGCGGCCCGGCGAACACGGACGTGGCCAAGCTGGCCGCGCTCGTGATCGGGTCGCCCGAGTTTCAGCGGCGATGATGACCCGACGAACGCTCCTCAAGGCCGGCGGCTGCGCGCTCGTCGCGTACGCGGGAGCCCCTCGCTTCCTCGTGCGGACCGCCCGGGCGGCCGAGCCGAGTGGCAAGGTGCTGGTCGCGGTGTTCCAGCGCGGCGCGGTGGACGGGCTCAGCATGGTGATGCCGCACGGCGATCCGGCCTACGCGGGCGTGCGTCCGTCGATCGCGCTTCAGCCGCCGAGGCGCGGCGAGAGCGAGCGCGCCGTGGATCTGGACGGCTTTTTCGCGCTGCACCCCGCGCTGGTACCGCTGGTGCCGCTCTGGGAGCGTCGCGCGCTCGCGGTCGTGCACGCCTGCGGCTCGCCGGACACGACGCGCTCGCACTTCGACGCGCAGGACTACATGGAGAGCGGCACCCCCGGCGTGAAGAGCACACAAGACGGCTGGCTGGCGCGCGCGATCGGTGGACGTGCGGCGAAGGCAACGCCGCTCCGCGCGGTGGCGATCGGCCCGGCGCTCCCCCGAACGCTCCACGGCGACGTCGGCGCGCTCTCGATGCAGTCGCTCGACCGGTTCGACGTCCGGGCCGGCGCGGACACGACCGCGCGGCAGGGCTTCGAGGCGCTCTACGAGCAAGGGGTCCGCGACCTTCTGCACGGGACCGGCCGCGAGACCTTCGACGCGGTCAAGATGCTGAAGAGCGTCAGGGCCTCGCGCATCGCGCCGGCAAACGGCGCCGAATACCCGCGGGCGCCGTTCGGCGAAGCGCTGCGCCAGATCGCACAGCTCGTGAAGGCCGACGTCGGCCTCGAGGTGGCCTTCGCCGACATGCAGGGCTGGGACACCCACGTCGGGCAGGGCGCCGAGCGCGGGCAGCTGGCGCTGCGCCTGCGCGGCTTCGGCGCCGCGCTGGCGGCCTTTGCCCAGGATCTCGGCGACAAGATGGCGGACGTCGTCGTCCTCACGATGTCGGAGTTCGGCCGCACCGTCGCGGAGAACGGCAACCGCGGCACGGACCACGGCCATGCGACGGCGATGCTCGTCATGGGCGGCGGCGTACGCGGCGGCCGCGTCTACGGACGCTGGCCGGGACTCGACCGCAGCCAGCTCTTCGAGGGCCGCGACCTCGCGGTGACCACCGACTTCCGAAGCCTCTTCTCGGAAGTCGCCACACGCCACCTCGGCGTCCCCGCGGCTCCGCTGTTTCCCGGCTTCCGCTCCACGCAGCCGCCGCTCGGCATCCTCGCCTGACGGCTCAATTGCGCCTCGTGGGCGGGCGTGATACCGTCCGCGCGCATGAGTGAAAACGTCACGCTGATCCGCGACGGCGTCATCGCAACTGTCACGCTCAACCGCCCCGACCGACGCAATTCCCTGAGCGACGCGATGCTGACCGACCTCGGCGCTGCCTTCGTGGAGCTGCGCGACGACACGACCACGCGCGTCGTCATCGTCACCGGCGCGCCGCCGGTGTTCTCGGCCGGAGCCGACGCCGGGCTCAAGTCGTCGATGTCGGCCGACGAGCGCCGGCAGGCGTTCGGCCAGCGCAAGAGTCAGTTCCGCCGGCTCTTCGAGCGCGCCAACACGCTGCTCGAGAATCTCGAGCAGGCGACGATCGCGATGATCAACGGCCACGCGGTCGGCGGCGGCTGGGGCCTGACGCTCGCGTGCGATTTTCGCTGGGCCGCCGCGGAGGCGCAGCTGTGGATCCCCGAGGTCGATCTCGGCGTGCCGCTCGGGGTGGCGTCGACGACCCGCTTCGTACGCCTGGTCGGCCCGGCGCGCGCGAAGGAGATCATCATGGAGTGCCGGCGCTACACCGCGGCGGAGGCGCAGACACTGGGTCTCGTCCACCGCGTCGTCCCCGGCGCGTCGCTCGCCAAGGAAGTCCGCGCCTACGCCGACGCGCTCACGGCCAAGCCCTTCAAGGCGATGGCCGAGGTCAAGGCGCGCATCAACGCGATCGCGCGGACGGGCATCCCCGAGGTCAACGCGATGACGGAGGGATTCCTCGATCGTGGCTGACGGAGCCATGATGCTCGACGGCATCCGCGTGCTCGATCTGTCGCGGGTGATCGCCGGCCCGTATTGCGCCACCATGATGGCGGACCTCGGCGCCGACGTGGTGAAGGTCGAGCGCCCCGGCCGCGGTGACGATCTGCGGGCGTGGCGCGGCAATGGCATGAGTGCCACGTTCGCGGCGATCAACCGCGGCAAGCGCGGGATCGCGGTGGACCTGCAGCAGCCCGAGGGCAGCAAGCTCGTGTTCGAGCTGGCGCGTCGGGCCGACGTCGTCGTCGAGAATTTCCTGCCGGGTGTCGCCGACAAGCTCGGGCTCGGCTATGCCGCCGTGAGCGCCGTGAATCCGGCCGCGGTCTACGTGTCCGTGACCGGCTTCGGTCAGGACGGGCCGCACGCGCGGCGCGCCGGCTACAACACGATCGCGCAGGGCATGAGCGGGATCATGGCGCTCACGGGGATGCCGGGGCACCCGCCGACCAAGGTCGGTGGATCTGTCTCGGATCTCGCCGCGGCGTTCATCGCGTTCGGCGTGGCCAACGCCGCGCTCGCGCATCGGCTACGCACCGGGCGGGGCCAGCATCTGGACGTGAGCCTGCTCGCGTCGACCCTGGCGCTCCTGCCCGATCCGGTCGCCCACTACTTCGATTCGGGCCAGCGGCCGACGCGGGTCGGCAACCGCAATCCGTATCTGACGCCGGCCGAGGCGTTTCGGACCAAGGACGGCTGGCTGCAGGTCGTCATCATGAACCCCGAGCAGTACGCGCGCTTCACCCGGGTGCTCGGGGACGAGATCCTGGCCGGCGATCCGAAGTTCGGGACCAACGACTCGCGCGTCGCCAATCACGACGAGTTCAAGGCCCGCGTCGAGCGCGCGCTGGCGCGAGAGACCACGGCTCGGTGGGTCGAGCGCTTCGAAGCCCAGCAAGTGGCCGCGGGGCCGATCTACGAGTTCGACGAGGTCTTCGAGGACCCGCAGGTGAAGCATCTCGAGCTGGTCGCGACGGTGGAGCAACCGGGCTATGGCGCCGCGCGCATGCTCGATTTTCCCGTGAGAGCCTCGGCGACGCCCGCCGCGATCCGGCGCCCGGCGCCCCGGCTCGGCGAGCACACCGCCGAAGTCCTCGGCGAGCTCGGCCTGCCCAAGAGCGAGATCGACCGGCTCGCCACGGCAGGTGTCGTCGCGCTGGCGTGAGAGCCAGCGAGGAAACATAGAAAGGAGACTGTCGTGCCCACCAAGATCGTCCTCTCCCCCAAGCTTCCCGCGGCGCTCGTCGACGTCGCCCGCTCGCTCCTGCCGGCCGAGTACGAGATGCAGGTGGCCGACCAGGGCACGCCGGAGTTCCCCGCCGCGATGAAGGATGCCGAGTACTTCGTGGGATTCGCTCGCGAGAGCCTCGGCCCCGAGTTCTATCGCGGTGCGCCCAAGCTGAAGCTCATCCAGCTGATCAGCGCCGGCTACGACCGCCTGGACATCGCCGCCGCCCGTCAGGCGAAGGTGCCCGTCGCCAACAACGGCGGCTCGAACTCCGTCGCGGTCGCCGAGCACACCCTGATGCTGATCCTGGCCGTCTACAAGAAGCTCGCGTGGCACCACCACAACGTCATCACCGGCAAGTGGCGCGTGGGCGACTTCTCGCAGACCCGCACGTACGAGCTGGCCGGCAAGACGCTCGGGATCGTCGGCCTTGGCACCATCGGCAAGAAGGTCGCCAAGCGGGCGCAGGCGTTCGACATGCACGTGCAGTACTACGACATCATCCGGCTGACCGAGGCGCAGGAAGACGCGCTGGACGTGCGGTTCGTGCTCTTCCCAGAGCTCTTGCGCACATCGGACGTCGTGAGCCTGCACGTGCCGCTGAGCGACGCCACGCGCGGCATGATGGGCGCCCGGGAGTTCGCGACGATGAAGCGGACCGCGATCCTGATCAACACCTGCCGCGGACCCGTCGTCGACGAGGCGGCCCTGCAGGTCGCGCTCGCGTCCGGCCAGATCGCCGCGGCCGGCCTCGACGTCATGGTCGAGGAGCCGCCCGCGGCCAATCACCCGCTGTTCGGCCTGGAGAACATCACGATCACGCCGCACTCGGCCGGTCCGACGTGGGAGAACTGGTCGAAGGCCTTCCGGAACGCCTTCGACAACGTCCAGCGCGTGGCGGCGGGCCGCAAGCCGCTATGGGTGATCCCGGAGCTTCAGGACCTGCTGTAGGCGGACCGTCCGCGGCCGGCGCCGCCGCCCTCACCGTCGAGGCGCGGCGGCGCCGGTCGTCGGAAACACGCCGCCCGCCGGGAACGCCCATCGGCCGTGCTTCCGGAAAGGCCGGGCTCGGGTGTTTACGCGGCCCTTAACGGGCATCTACCGGAGCGAACTCGGCTCCTCCCGCGGGGTACTCTCCGGCGACCGGAAAGCCGTCGCCCGACCTGGTCCGATTCGCGACCGGCGTTGACGCGCTAGGACGTTGACACCCTAGTAGAATCGGGCATAATCCCATCGCTTTTCGGCGCTCGCACCTCTCCCGCTTCGAAGTCGGGTCCGCAGCCGGTAGCGAGGAGGCAAAAGGCAGGATGCTATGAAGAAGTTCATCGTCAAGCGACTCGGGCTCGCGGCAATCTCGCTCTTTCTGCTCTCGTTGACGATCTTCCTGCTGATTCGGATCTCGGGCGATCCCGCCGTCCTGCTCGCAGAGCCGGGCGCGAGTGCCGCTGACCTCGCGGCGATCCGAACCCAGTTCGGTCTCGACCGGCCGCTGTGGGTTCAGTACGTGAGCTTCATCACGCATCTCTTCCGCGCCGATTTCGGGCAGTCGTTCTACTACCGCACCGACGTCTTCGAGCTCTACCTGTCGCGCCTTCCAGCGTCGCTGATGCTGGCGTCGGCGGCGATGGCGTTCTCACTGGTCATCGGCATTCCCACGGGAATCATCGCTGCGGTGCGCGTCAACAAATGGCAGGACAGCATCGGCAAGATCTTCGCGCTGCTCGGACTCTCGATGCCGTCGTTCTGGGTCGGCCTGGTGATGATCCTGTTCTTCTCGGTCTACCTCGGTTGGCTGCCGTCGTCCGGATCGGGAACAGTGTGGCACCTCGTGATGCCCGCGATCGCGCTCGGCTGGGTGTTCGCGGCCGCCCACATGCGGCTGACGCGCTCGTCGATGCTCGAAGTGCTCGGCTCGGAGTACGTGAAGCTCGCGCGGCTGAAGGGGCTGCCGGAGGCGCTGGTCATCTCCAAGCACGCCTTCAAGAACGCGCTCATCCCGGTGCTCACCTTGGCCGGCGTCAATCTCGTGATCATGGTCAACGTCGCGGTCATCGTCGAGACCGTGTTCGCCTGGCCCGGCGTCGGCCGTCTCCTCTTCGAGGGCATCGCGTTCCGCGACTTCCCGATCGTGCAGGCCTCGATCCTGCTCGGCGGGACGATGATCGTCGTCGTCAATCTGCTGGTCGACATCCTGTATGCCGTGATCGACCCAAGGATTCGATATGAGGGCTAGCGCCCCGCGGAGAACCCTATGAGTACCGCCGCCAACAGCCCCCGCTCCGTGTCGACGGCCCTGGCACTTCCGTCGCGCCTGGCCTTCATCCGGGCGGAGGGATTCCCACTCATTCCGAGCCTGATCCTGCTCGCGATCATGGTGGTCGCAATCTTCGCGCCGGTGCTGGCGCCCCAGAATCCCGAGGTCGGCGTGCTGGGCGACCGCTTCCGGCCGCCGGCGTGGCAGACCAACGGCACCATCGATCACCTGCTCGGCACCGACCATCTCGGACGCGACGTGCTGTCGCGGCTGATCTTCGGCGCGCGCATCTCGGTGGTCGTGGGGCTGATGGTGATCATCGTGGCCGGCGCCATCGGCACAGCACTCGGCATCGTCTCGGGGTACCTCGGCCGCTGGGTCGATCAGGTCATCATGCGGGTCACCGATGCGTGGCTCGCCATGCCCGCGCTGATGCTGGCGATCTTTCTGGCCGCGATCATCGGACCGGGCATCTCGAACATCATCATCATCCTGGCCGCCGTGTGGTGGACGCGTTACGCGCGCGTCATCCGCGGCGAGGTCCTGTCGGTCCGCGAGCGGGACTTCGTGCGGCTGGCGGTCGTGGCCGGCTGCTCGAAGTGGACGATCATGCGCAAGCACATCCTGCCGAACGTGGTGAACTCCGCGATCGTCCTGGCCACCCTGCAGCTCGGCCAGGTGATCATCGCCGAGGCCGGTCTCTCGTTCCTCGGCGTCGGGGTGCCGCCGCCCCAGCCGGCGTGGGGATTGATGCTCGCCGACGGCAAGAAGGGGCTCATGGCCGGGTACTGGTGGCTCACCGTGCTTCCGGGCGGATGCATCATGCTGATGGTGCTGTCCGCGAACCTCCTGGGGGACTGGCTTCGCGTGAAGTTCGATCCGCAGCTCCGCCAGTTGTGACCACCGGTCCGCTCCTCGACATCCGGCGCCTGTCCACTCACTACGTGAGCGCTCGCGGTACGCGCGTCACGCGTGCCGTGGACGACGTCACCTTGTCGCTCGATCAGGGCCAGACGCTCGGGATCGTCGGCGAGTCCGGCTCGGGCAAGACGACCCTGGCGCTCACGCTGCTTCGGATGCTCCCGCCGGCGGCGCGCGTCGTCTCGGGCGAGATGCTCTTCGAGGGCACCGATCTGCTCAAGAAGCCCGAGCATGAGATGCGGCGCATCCGAGGCAAGCGGATCGCGATGATCCTGCAGGACCCGATGATGTCGCTGAATCCGCTGTTCACGGTGGGCGACCAGGTCGCGGAGCCGATCCGCGTCCACGAGGGCGCCACTCGCCGCAGCGCGTGGCGCCGGGCGACCGAGCTCTTGAAGGCCGTTCGCATCGCAGCGCCGGAGAGGCGCGTCGGCGAGTACCCGCACCAGCTCTCGGGCGGCATGCGGCAACGTATCGTCGGCGCGATCGCGATCTCGTGCGAGCCGAAGATCCTCATCGCCGACGAGCCCACCACGAGCCTCGACCTCACGATCCAGGCGCAGTACCTGAAGCTCTTGCGCGACCTGCAGCGCTCGCACAACCTCGCGCTGATCTTCATCACGCACAACCTCGGCATCGTCGCCAAGATGTGCGACCAGGTGGCCGTGATGTACGCGGGCCGACTCGTCGAGGCCGGCCCGGTCAAGCAGATCTACAACTCGCCGGCGCACCCGTACACCCGTGCGCTGCTCGAGTCGATCCCGCGTCTGGGCGACAGCCGCCAGCGGCTCACCGCCATCGAAGGCCAGCCGCCCGACCCCTCGGCGCCGCCGCCGGGCTGCGCGTTCCATCCGCGCTGTCCGAAGGTCATGGATCGGTGCCGCACCGAGGCGCCGCCCGAATTCCGCGTCGCCGATTCCCAGACGAGCCGCTGCTGGCTCTCGGCGCCCGTGAGCGCCGTGAGAGGCTCCTGACGATGGCCGGACCAGTCCTGGAGGCCAGGAGTCTCACCAAGCACTTCCCGATCAAGCGCGGCATGTTGTCCCGTCAGGTCACGGTCGTGCGCGCGGTGGACGACATCTCGTTCTCGATCGACGCGGGCAAGACGCTCGGGCTCGTCGGCGAATCCGGCTGCGGCAAGACGACGACGGCGAAGATGGTGTTGCTGCTCGAGCGGCCGACCGGGGGCACCATGAGCTTCGAGGGTCAGGACCTGCAGGCGCTCGACGGCGGCAGCCTCCGCGCCTACCGCCGCTCGGTGCAGGCCGTCTTCCAGGACCCCTATGCGTCGCTGAATCCGCGGATGCGCGTCGGGAACATCATCATGGAGCCCTTGACCACCAACGAGTCGCTGCCGTCGGCCGAGGTGAAGAAGCGGCTCATGCGCATTCTCGAGCTCGTGGGTCTGCCCGAGCGCGCCGCCGATCTGTTCCCGCACGAGTTCTCGGGCGGCCAGCGGCAGCGCATCGCGATCGCGCGCGCGCTCTCGCTCTCGCCGAAGGTCATCGTGCTCGACGAGCCGGTCTCGGCGCTCGACGTGTCGATCCGCGCGCAGATCCTCAACCTGCTGCGCGATCTGCAGTCACAGCTCGGCGTCTCCTATCTCTTCATCGCCCACGATCTGGCGGCGGTCGCGCACATGAGCCACACGATCGCCGTGATGTACCTCGGCAAGATCGTCGAGATCGGCGACGCCGAGGTCGTGGCGAAGTCGCCCAAGCATCCCTACACGCAGGCGCTCTTCTCGGCCGCGCTGCCCTCGCATCCGGACGAGCGGCGCGACGAGATCATCCTGGCCGGCGAGGTGCCGAGCCCGCTGGCGCCGCCCGCGGGCTGCCGGTTCCATCCGCGCTGCCCGCACGCGCTCCCGCGCTGCTCCAGCGACGAGCCGAAGCTCCTGTCCGAGTCCGGACGCCTGGTCGCCTGCCACCTCTACCCGAAGTGAGGCTGTCCGAGCCTCAGAATCCCTAGCAGGAGCAGCGGATGGATTTCGTCGCGCTGCACGCCCAGTCGAAGCCGGACGCGATCGCGCAGATCGAGGGCGAGCGGTCCGTCACGTGGCGCGAGCTGCTGGAGCGGCGCAACCGTCTCGCGAACGCGCTGATCAAGCAGGGCGTCGGGCGGGGCGAGCACGTGGTCATCTACGCGCCCAACTCGCTCGAGTACCTCCTGGCCTCAGCGGCCACGCGGGCCGCCAACGCGGTGCCGATCCCGATGAATCACCGCCTGGTGGCCGACGAGGTGAGCTACATCCTCGAGCACTCCGACGCGGTCGCGGCCTTCGTGGCCGGCCCCTACGTGGCGATGGCGGACGAGGTGCGGCGCCATGCGGCGCGTGTACGGCTGTGGGTCACCCTGGGCGCGGAGCGCCGCCCGTGGGCGACGAATCTCGATGCTCTGCTCGAGCAGGGCAGCGCCGAGTCGCCGCTCGTCGACCCAGCCCAGGGCCTGGGCGGCTCCATGATCTACACCGGCGGCACCACCGGCCGGCCCAAGGGCGCCCTTCGCGCCGGCTCCGACCCCCAGACCACGCTCGCCTTCATGCGGGCGCTCGGCATGATGCACGAGCACCACGTCCATCTCGTCGCCGGTCCCCTGTACCACTCGGCGCCCGGGTCGTTCGCGTTGTTTGCGGGCCTGCTGGGCGGCACCGTCGTCGTCATGCCGAAGTTCGACGCCGAGCAGACGCTCTCCCTGATCGCCCGGCACCGAGTGACCAGCACGTTCATGGCGCCGACCCTGATCAAGCGCATCGTCGATCTGCCCGACTCGGTCCGCGCGCGCTACGACGTCCGCTCGATGCGCGCCATGGTCGTGGCGGCGGCGCCGTGCCCCATGCGGGTCAAGGAAGCCGCGCTCGAGTACTTCGGGCCGTGCCTCTACGAGTTCTACGGCTCGACGGAGCTCGGCATCAACACGATCCTCCGACCCGAGGATGTGCTTCGAAAGCCCGGCTCCTGCGGCGAGGCGGCGCCGAATATCGAGATCGCGCTGCTCGACGACGACGGCCGGCCGGTGCCGGTCGGCGAGCCTGGCGAGGTCTACGTGCGCCGCTTCGGCGGGATGTTCGACTCGTACTACAAGAACGCCGACGCGACGCGGCAGACCGAGCGCGACGGCTGGCACTCGGTGGGCGACGTCGCATGGGTGGACGCGGAGGGCTTCTACACGCTCTGCGACAGGAAGCGCGACATGATCATCTCCGGCGGCGTCAACATCTATCCGGCCGAGATCGAGGACGCGCTGCACCGGCACCCGGCCGTCGAGGACGTGGCGGTGTTCGGCGTTCCCGACGACGACTGGGGTGAGCGCGTCCACGCCGCGATCCAGCTGCGGCCGAATCACGCCCTCACCGCTGACGAGCTCCGAGCCTTCGCGCGGCGCCACCTGGCCGACTACAAGGTGCCGCGCGAGGTCTCGTTCCCCGACAATTTCCCGCGCGACACCGCGGGCAAGCTGATCAAGAGGCTCTTGCGGGATCCGTACTGGGAGGGACGGGGCCGGAGAATCTGACGACGTTGAACGCGGGAACGGGCTTCGAGAAGCCCTTCAAGGTGAGCCCGCCGAGCTCCTCGATCTCGACCAGCCTCTCGACCGCGCTGACCACCCTCTGCGAGATCAGGATTTGTCCGGGCTTGGCCTCGCCGCAAAACCGCGCGGCAAGATTCGTCACGGTGCCGATCGCGCCGTAGTCCACGCGTCCTTCGAAGCCGATCGCGCCGATCGTGGCGTAGCCCTCGGCGATGCCGATCCCGAAGTCGAGGTCATAGCCGCGCCTGCGCCACTTCACGAGCAGCTCGTCGACCCGCTCGCGCATCGCGATCGCCATCCGCACCGCGCGCTCGGGCCCGTCGGGCACCGGCACCGGGTCGTTGAAGAAGATCATCATCCCGTCGCCGGTGAACCGCTCGAGCGTGCCCTCGTGCTCGAGGATGACCCGCCCCATCGCGGCGTGGTACTCGCGCAGGACGCCCATGACCTCCTCGGGCTCGGAGGTCTCTGCGAACGCGGTGAAGCCGCGGAGGTCGAGGAACACCACCGTGATGTCGCGCCGGTGGCTCTTCAACGGGTCCTCGGTGTCGCCGCTCACGATCAGCTCCGCGACCTGCGGCGAAAAGAATCGCTTGAGCCGCTCGAGGCGGTCGAGCTGGGCGAGCTGCTGCTCGACCCGCTGCTCGAGCGTGCGGTTCCACTCGGCGAGCTCGTCGTGGAGCAGCTTGATGCGCAGCAGCGACCTGACCCGCGCCAGGAGCTCGGGCTGGTTGATCGGCTTGGTCAGGAAGTCGTCGGCGCCGGCCTCGATGCCCTTCACGCGCTCCTGCGTGGGGTCGAGCGCGGTCACCATGATGACCGGCAGCATCGCGGTCGCCGCGTTCTGACGGATCCGCCGGCACACGTCGTAGCCGCTCATGCCGGGCATCATCACGTCGAGCAGCACGAGGCTCGGCGCTTCCTTCGCGATCTTCTCGAGCGCCTCGGCGCCGCCGGCCGCGGTGACGACGGCGTAGCCTCTCACCGACAGGAGATCGGCCAGAAGCTTCACGTTCACGGGCACGTCGTCGACAACGAGGATTTTCTCGGGCATCGGGCGTTACTTTCCGCTCCGCTGGTCGAGGATCTCGCGGACCGCGTCGATGAACTCCTTCACCTTGATCGGCTTGCTCTGGTAGCCGTCGAAGCCGGCGGCCATGATCTTCTTGCGGTCGTGCATCATCGCCGACGCGGTCACCGCCATCACCGGGATCGTGCGCGTCGCCGGATCGGCGCGCAGCTCGCCGAGCGCGGTGATGCCGTCCATGCCGGGCAGCTGGATGTCCATCAGGACCAGGTCGGGGACGCGCGCCTTGGCCAGGCGCACGCCGTCCTCGCCGGTTGCGGCCTCGATCGTCTGGTAGCCCTTGTACTGGAGCACGTCGCGCACCAGCTTGAGGTTCTTCTCGTTGTCCTCGACGATCAGGATCAGCTCGTTGGCCATGGCTTCACCGGTAGTGTGAACGTGAACGTCGCGCCCCGCCCCAGCTCGCTCTTCACCCAGATCTTGCCACCGTGCAGCTCGACGAACCGCCGCGAGAGGGTGAGACCGAGTCCGGTGCCCTCGTGCTTCTTGGCGTAGTCGGACCCGACCTGGCGGAACTCCTCGAAGACCGCCTCGTGGTCGGTGGGCGCGATCCCGACGCCGGTATCGGTCACCGAGATCTCGGCGAATCCGTCGGCCATTGCGGCCTGGACGTCGACCCGGCCGCCTTCGGGCGTGAACTTGATCGCGTTGGACAGGAGGTTCAAGAGCACCTGCTTGACCTTGCGCTCATCGCCTTTGATCTCGCCCAGCCGGGGATCGACGTCGGTCGCGAGCGTGATCGAGCGCCGCGCCGCGCGCTCGCGCACCAGCGTGATCGAGTTGTCGATCGCCTGCGGCAGGTCGAAGTCGGTGATCTCCAGCTCCATGCGTCCGGCTTCGATCTTGGCGAGATCGAGGATGTCGTTGATCAGCGACAAGAGGTGCCGCCCGGACGTGACGATATCTTGCAGGTACTCGTCCTGCTTGGGGTTGAGCTCGCCGAACATCCGGTCGAGCAGCACCTCGGAGAAGCCGATGACCGCGTTGAGCGGCGTGCGCAGCTCGTGCGACATGCTGGCCAGGAACTCCGACTTGTGGCGGTCCGCGATCTCGAGCTGGCGGCTCTTCTCCTCCAGCTCCTGGAAGAGCTGCGCGTTCTGGATCGCCAGCGCCGATTGGGCGGCGAACGTGCGCAGGAGCTCGATGACGTCGGGCGAAAACTCGCCGGGCGCCTTGCGGTTCACGATCAGCGCGCCGATCATACGGTTCTCGCGGAGCAGGGGCACCGCCAGAAGGGCGTGATAGCCCTCGGCGAGGGCCGCGCTGCGAAACCGGCTCTGATAGCTCGCGTCCTGCTCGATGTCCGGAATCTGCATCGGCTCGAACGTGACCGCCATGCGTCCGACTACGCCTTCGCCCTTGCGGATACGGGTCGAGCGCAGCAGCTCGACAAACTCCATGGCGAGGTTCTGCGTGGCGCGCAGGTGAAACTCTTCGGCTTCCTCGTCGTACTCGTACATCGCTCCGCCGTCGGTGCCCGACAGGTGGCTGGCCTGCGACACGATCGTCGACAGCACCGTCTCGAGATCGAGCGTCGAGCTGACCGCGCGGCCGACCTCGCCGAGCGCCTTGAGCTCGTCGACGGACCGCGCGAGCTCGCGCGTCCGCGCCTGCAGCTCTTGGAAGAGTCGGACGTTCTCGATCGCGATGACCGCCTGATCCGCGAAGCTCTGGACGAGCGCGATCTGCTTGTCGGTGAAGGGCCGGACCTCAGGGCGCCGGAGTAGGAAGAAGCCGATCGACTGCCCTTTCCTCAGCAGCGGAACGGACATCATCGTGCGATGCGTGTGCCGTTGAGCCAGCGCGAAACTGTCAGGGAATTCGGCGCCCGCCTCCCGGATATCCGACACATGAATGGTGCGCCGCTCGATGACGGCACGGCCGCCGACGGTGCCTGATCCGAGCGCGATCGAGAACTCACCGACGGGCCCGGCGGGCGGGACCGTTCCGTGGTGCGCAACCAGTCGGACCCGATCGCCCTCCTGTCGAAAGATGACGACGTCTTCGGTCTCGCACAGCCGCGCGGCGCTCTCCGCCACCGCGTCAAGCACGGGCTGCACGTCGGTCGGCGAGCTCGAGATGACCCGCAAGATCTCGGCGGTGGTGGTCTGCTGCTCGAGCGCCTCGGTCAGCTCGCGCGTGCGCTCCTCGACCTTGCGCTCGAGACCCGCGTACGACTCCTCGAGCTGCGCGGCCATGCTGTTGAACTGGTCGCCGAGCGCCTCGAGCTCGTCGCCCGTCCGCACCGCGATGCGCTGGTCGAGCTCTCCGGCGCCGATCCGCGCGGCGCCGGCCTGGAGCGCCTTGATCGGCGTGACCATCCGCCGGGCCAGGATCAGGCCCGCTACCACCGACAGCACGACGCCGACGATCAGCAGGCCGATCGTGCGCTTGAGGGACGCGTAGAGGCTCGCGAACGCTTCCTCGAGCGGCTGCTCGACGAAGACCGACCAGCCGAGCGGCGCGATCGTGGCGTACGCGGTCATCACGCGGCGCTCCCTGAAATCGCGCGCGATCGTCACCTGAGGTCGCGGCTCGCCCGGCGTCGGACGGCCCAGCGCCGCCTGCACCTGCTCCAGCTGGGCGAACGTCGTCTTCTGCAAGACGAGGCTGATGTCGGGATGCGCGATGAGGACGCCCTGGCCGTCGACCACGAAGGCGTGGCCGGCCTTGCCGATCGTGATCCGCGACACGACGTCCCAGATGAACTTGAGGTTCACCTCGGCGACGGTGACCCCCGCCTCCTTGCCGGTCCCGGCCATCGCGATCGTCATGTAGGGCTCGGACTCTTTTCGGAAGGTCACGGGCCCGTGATAGACCTTGCCGGCCTTGGCCTCGAGGAACTGCGGCTCGAGCGAGTAGTCGGTGCCGCTGCCGGTGACGTCCATCGCCAGCCGCGAGACGCGCAGCTGCTCCTTGCCCTGTCCGTCCAGGTAGCTGATCTCGGTGATCGCCAGCACCTGGCGCAGGAGGCGCAGATAGTCGACGCGGCGCTGGTACATGGCGGCCGACGCCGCGCCGAGCTGTGGCTGGGTCGTCCAGCTGATCTGCTGCTCGATCTCCTTGATGAACGCGTCGATGCGTGCCGCGACCCCGATCGCCTTCTCGCGCTGCAGCGCGACGAGGGCTTCCCGGTTCTCGTAGTAGGAGAAGTAGATCTCGATGGCGCCGGACGCCAGGAGCGCGCCGCTGACCAGCCCGGCGATGATGATCACGTACTTCCGGAAGAGATGGCCGCGAGGTGTCACGTCTGCCGCTTCACCCCGACAATAGCATCAAGAGCCTCGGGACCGATTTTTCGAGGCACCGCTTGATCTCGTCGCGGCAGGCACGGAACACGTCGACGCCCTGTGTGGCGGGATCGTCGATATCACCCTCCTCGCCCACGAACTCCCGCAGGGTGAACACCGGCCGGCCACGGATCTCGTCGAAGGAGGCCAGCATCTGCTTCTGCAGCACGGTCATCGTCAGGATCACGTCGGCCCCGGCCAGGATGTCGCGATGGCGGCGCAGATCGGTCGAGAGAAACTCGTTCTCGCCGAGGTGGATCCCCTCGTCGCGGAGCGCCAGGCGCGCGTCGAGCGAGGCGATCATGCCGTCGCGGGCATAGTTCGCGATCCCGCCCGACCGCACCGTGATGGCGCCGTCGACGCCGTGCCGCGCCAACATCCGCTCCAGCAGCACCTGGGCCATGACGCTGCGAGCGGTGTTGGCGTGGCACACCATCAGGACTGTTTTCACGGCTCCTCGTACCGCGACTTCCAGAAGCGCCGACCTGCGCCGAGATCCCGCCACTCGTCCGCGGGGCGCTCGTCGATCTTCTGGCCGAACTCGATGCTCGGCGGCACCTTGAGATTGCCGCCGAGGGTCTCCGGGAAGATCTTCGTGAGCTCTTCCGGATCCCAGCGGCGCTGATGCTTGATGTGCCGCACGGCGTGCGGCTGCTCCAGCAAGGTGTACCCGAAGCCGCGCGCGTGAAAAACCTGTCCGTTGACGTTCGCCGCGGCGTCGCTCGCCAGATAGACGACGATCGGCGCGACGTTGTCGGGATCGCGATCGGTCCCGACCGCCTGCTCGCTCGGCCACTTGCCGGTCTGCTCGAAGACCGCGCGACCGCGCGGCGTCGAGTCGATCATGCGGGTGGCGCCGCTCGGCATGATCGCGTTGACCGTCACGCCGTACTTGCCCATCGCGTTCGCGGTCGACCACGTGAGCCCGATGATCCCGGCCTTCGCGGCGGCATAGTTGGGCTGGCCCGGCGCGCCGAGCGCCGAGACCGAGGACATGCTGATGATGCGGCCGCCCTTCTGCTCGCGCATCGAGACGGAGGCCGCGCGGACGACGTTGAACATGCCCTTGAGATGGACGTTGATCACCGCGTCCCACTCGTCTTCCGTCATGTTGAAGATCATGCGGTCGCGCAGGATGCCGGCGACGTGCACCACGATGTCGATGCGGCCCCACGCGTCGATGACCTGCTGGACCATCGCCGCGGCCTGGCCGAAATCGGAGACCGAGCCGAAGTTGGCCTTCGCCGTGCCGCCGTACTTGACGATCTCGTCGACCACCGTCTGCGCGGGCGCCTTCTCGACGCCTTCACCGCTCAGCGAGGCGCCGAGGTCGTTGACGACGACCTTCGCCCCCGCCGCGGCCAGCGCGAGCGCGATCCCGCGCCCGATTCCACGTCCGGCCCCTGTCACCAGCGCTGTCTTGCCATCGAGCATTCCCATGGTCACTCCGCCAACGGTCGGTAGTAAGGGTTCCCTGCCTTGACCCACGCCCCCAACATCTCGCGGAACTGAGGTCCCATCGGATCGATCCCGCGCATGGGCATCGTCCCGCGTCGGATCGTGAAGTCGTGAGGCGCCAGCTCGCCGGCCTTCGCAAAATGGCGCGCGGCCGCCTCGACTCGTCCCTGGTTGAACAACCACTCGCCCAGCCCGAACTCGGCGCGCGCCTGCTGGTCGGTCTCGGTCGGCAGCGACTGCAGTGCGCGCACGCGCGCCTCGGGCAGGGCCGTCGTCTCGCCGCGCACCCAGGCGCGCAGCGCCGCGAGGTGCGTCGCCGCCTGGATCCCGGTGATGTGCTTGAAGGTATCGGTGCCGAACGCGACGTCGTTCGGGCGCACGATGCGTCCGCGCTCGTCGATCCAGAGGATCGTCGGCACGTTCACGACGTTGTAGAGGTCGGCGAGCACGTGCGTGGTGTCGATCAAGGACGGATGGGTTGGCTTCGCTGCCTCGATCCACGGCCGCGCGTCATCGGCGCTCTTGTCGATCGCGACCGTGATCACCGTGAAGCCGAGCCCCTTGAGCTCGTCGTACACGCCCTGCCAGACCGGCAGGTCGAGACGGCAGCCTCACCACGAGGCATAGGCCACCAGCAGGACCTTCTTGCCGCGATGCGCGGGCAGCGTATGCAGCCGTCCGTCCAGATCGGGGAGCGTGAAGTCCGGCGCCTCCAGCGACGAGAGCGCTTTCGCCCGCTCCGCGGCGCTCACGCCGAGATAGGCGGCGCGCTCCTCGCGATCGATTGCCACCGGCCGCCCGGACGCTCCGGCCTTGGTCGCACGGGCAATGCCATCGGCTTCGTCGACGTCGATCGCGCGCCCGCCGTCGATCACCGTGAACTTCGTCCCCGCCATGGTGTCCTCCCCCAGATCAGGGCGCCGCGTCGGGCCCGCCCTCACGCGCCGCCACCGCGACGTCGACGCTCCAGTCGCGCGCGATGGTCGGGCTCATCACGATCTCCTCGATCACGGTCCGCGGCGGGAGCGTCGCGCACAGCAGCACCGCGCGCGCCACGTCCTCCGCCTGCATCATCGTGGCGCGTGCCTTGTCGTCGGGCACCAGCGGACGCCGCGACAAGATCGGCGTGTCGACCTCGCCCGGCATGATCGTGGTGGCGCGGATTCCTTTCGCGCGCAGCACGTTGTGCACATGGCCCATCAGGTTGCGCACGCCGGCCTTGGCGGCGCCGTACGGCGCCCCACCGATGAGCCCAGGCCGCAGTGCCGCCGCCGACGACACGGTCACGATCGTGCCGCCACCCCGCTCGATCATGTTCGGCAGCACCGCCTGGGTCAGCGTGTACACGGCGTTCAGGTTCACGTTGATCACGCCGTCCCAGTCGTCCTTCTGCACCCACCGGATCGACCGCGCGCGGCTCGAGTAGCCGGCGTTGTTGACGAGCACGTCGATCCGGCCGAACGTGTCGATGGTCCACTGGACCAGCCCGATCGCTGCCTCGCGGTCCTCGACGTCCACCGCGCGGGCCGTGGCCCGGCCGCGGGCCGCGCCGATCTCGGTGACCACGCTGTCCAGCGGCGCCTTGCGCCGCCCGGTCACCACAACGTGGGCGCCCTCGGCCGCCAGCAATTTCGCGGCCTCCCGGCCGATCCCGGTTCCCGCGCCCGTGACGATCGCTACCTGTCCATCGAGCAGGCCCATCCGGCCACCCCCTAAACCCCCAGAGGATACTACGGGGCGCGTTGGCCTGGGATAGGGGCGCGTCCCCACGGCTTGCCCTGTTCTTTGTAGCGGGGTCCTCGAGGTCGGCTCACACCGAGGGTGGCCTTACACGACGCGACCCGGCTGCGGGCGCCTCTGTGTTGGTTTCTGGTTATTGGCTCGGCTGGCGCTGCTCGATCGGCCGCGGCCGCTGCACTGCCTGCGATCAGCCGCTGCCTCTTGTCGCTTCGCGGTCCTTGCGATTCCGTCTTCGATCGGCCGCGGCCGTTGACTCGCGCGGGTTATTTCCAGGCCCAGGTGGGTTGTTCGAAGTGGGCGACGCGCGTGGGGCGGCCGTGGACGAGGACTTCGCGGATCTGGTAGAGGACCGCGGCCGTCGGCGCGTGGATCAGCGATGACAGGAGCGGCACCTGGATCACCGGCCGGTCGCTTTCGGGAATCGTGATCAGTCGTGGGACGTCGGGCTTGTCGAGCTCGGTCAACGGCACGCGGTACACGTTCGCGACCTCGGCCGGATTGGGCACCAGGTCGACGTGCTCGCCGCCCCACGCGACGACCGGCGTGATGATGAAGCCGGAGCGCGTGCCGTAGTCGTCGAGGAGACCGAGCACCGCGGTCGGCTCGAGCCCGAGACCGACCTCTTCTCTAAGCTCGCGCAGCGCCGCGACCTCGGCCGTCTCACCGGCGTCGATCCTGCCGCCGGGGAGCGCCCACTGGCGCGCGTGAGCGCGCAACGTGGCCGTACGGCGGGTCAAGAGAAAGCAGGCGCGTCCGTCTTCGTCGGGGAGCACCACGACCGCTACCGCAGCCGGTCGGCGACCGTCGGCGGCGATCGCCTGGCGCGTGAATCCGGCGAGATTCTTTTCGACCCGGGCTCTGAGCGCCTCGTCGAATCGGCCGGAGAGGGCTACCGCCAGATCATCCAAGCCCCCAGCTCCGCACGCGCGAGGGCACGATCTTGAACATGACGCGATTGGCGGGCATCGCTTTGCCGGCCCAGAGCCGCTGCAGGCCGCTGTACTTTTCGTGAAAGCGCTCGATGAGCGCGCGCCGCTCGGGGCCGTCCGCAAGAAACTCGACGCGTCCCTGCACGGTCACGCCGCGCACCTCGCCGCCCACCACCGCCTCGGCCACGACCGACACGCGCGGGTCGCGACGCACGTTGCGCACCTTCTGCGTGTCGGCGACGCTGATCATCGTCAGCGTGTCGGGCGCGTGCAGAAACCACATCGGCATCGCCAGCGGCGAGCCGTCGGCCTGCGCCGTCGCCAGCACCGCGACTTCCTTCGTGGCCAGGAACTTCTGGATCCGCGCGTCGTCCAGGCCCATCGGCCGCGCGCCGCTAATACGCCGGAACCTTGCCCGCCGTCACGCCGGTCTTGCGCACGGCCGCGACCTCTTCGGCCGATTTGACGGCCATGTAGCGGCTGTCGCTGGCGAGCGTCACGAACTGGTAGCCCGCCGCGATCATCTTGAGCGCGTACGCGGCAGAGCCGTTGTGGATGCCGGCGGCCTTGCCGTGGCGCTTGCACGCCTCGACGATCTTCAGCTGCGCCTCGACGACCGGCGGGTCCGTCTGGTCCAGACGCGGCTTGCAGCCCATCGTGAGCGACAGATCCGACGGACCGACGTAGACCGCGTCGATGCCGGGCACCTTCAAGATGTCGTCGATGTTCTTCACGGCCTCGGCCGTCTCGATCATCGGCATCACGATCAGATCGTCGTTGGCGTGATCGCCGTAGTCGGCGCCGGCGTAAATCGAGGCGCGCACGGGACCCCAGCTGCGAAAGCCGCGCGGCGCGTACTTGCAAGCGCCGACGAGCGCCTCGGCCTGTGCCTTCGTGTTGATCATCGGACAGATCACGCCGTACACGCCCGCGTCGAGGATCTTCATCACCAGCGCCGGATCGTTCCACGGCACCCGCGCCAGCGGGATCGCCGGCGTCGTGGAGATGGCCTGGAGCATCGTCACCGCGGTCTGATAATCGACGACCCCGTGCTGCATGTCCACCGTGAGGGAATCGAAGCCCTGGTGGGCCATGACCTCGGCCGAAAACGAGCTCGGGATGGACAGCCAGCCGTTCACGACCGCCTCACCGCGGGCCCAGATCTTCCTCAGCGTGTTCTCTCTCACGATGCGCTCCTGTGTGGGTTCAGTGGAGGGGCTCCGCGCTCACGTGAGCTCGGGGCGGCACACGACGCGGAAGTTGCACCACTTGCAGATGCGAAGGTCCTCGGCTTTCTCGAAGTCGGCGATCGCGGCGACGTTCGCCGCGGGATCGACCAGGTAGGCCCTCATCGAGCGCACCGAGAGCCGGAGCTGCTCCTTGATGGCGTCCAGGCGCTCGTCGCTCCAGGTGAGCTGCGTCACCTCGGGCTCGCGCAGGTTCGCCTCGAAGAGATCGACCTTCGCGGGCGGGACGCCGAGCACCTCGGCGGCGTAGAGCGCGTAGCAGCCGAGCTGGAAGGCCGCGCCATCCGGCGTCGAGCCGCCGGTCTTCCAGTCGACGAGCGCCAGGCGGCCATCGTCGGTCCAGAAGCCGAAGTCCGGCGCCATCCACACCGGCGTGCCCTCGAACTGGAACACCTTCGACCAGTGCTCGATCGACCAGTGCTCCGGGGAGGTCTTGCGAATCGACGCCACGAGCGGGAGCCGGAAGAAGTTCCTGAGGCAAACGCCGACGTTGCGCGAGAGCGCCTGCCACACCTCCGGCTTCAGGTCGACGGTGTATTCGTGCTCGTACAGCGCGAGCGTCTTGGGGCTGTCACGATAGCGCGCCGCCTTCGACGAGCGCCATTCGCCGCGCATCCGCTCGATCACGTCGGCGATGAACGGCTCGACCGGAAGCTCGCGGCCGCCCGCGAACGCGTGCAAGGCCATCTCGATCGCGTCGTGGACCACTCGTCCCGCCCACATCTGGCGCGACGCGAGCTGCTTCAAGATGTAAAGGCGGCGAATGTCCTCGGGCGCGCCCGCGTCCCAGCCGCCCCACGAGCCGTAATAGTGGTAGAAGTACCGCCGCCGACATTCCTGAAAGGTGTTGTCCCGGCTTCGGGACCAGGAAAACTCGTTGGCGAGATCGGGCATCGCGGGCATTGTCGCACGGCTTGACGCCCTTGGGGCCTCGCTGCTAGCGTGGCGCCATGGCGGACGCGTCGTTCACCGTCGAGTGCCCGTGCTGCAAGGCCAAGCTCACGCTGGACGCGGAGCTTCGGGCCATCATCGCGCACGAGGCGCCGCCCCCGACACGCTCCGTCGACGATCTGGGCGCCGCGTTCGACAAGCTTCGCAGCAAGTCCGCCGAGCGGGAGGAGCGCTTCAAGGAGCAGCTCCGGGCCGAGGGCGAGAAAGGCAAGCTTCTCGACCGGAAGTTCCAGGAAGGCCTCAAGAGGGCCAAGGACGATCCCAGCCCGCCCAAGCGACTGTACGACCACGAGTAGCATGAGCGGCGACCTGCTGGGCAACCTCCTGCGGCAGGTCAGCCGGAGCTTCTACCTTTCCCTCGCGATCCTGCCGAGCGCCCTGCGCGAACCCATCGGGCTGGCGTACCTGCTCGCCCGGGCGGCCGACACCATCACCGACACCAAGGCGATCGCGCGCAAGGACCGCATGGCTCACCTCGAGACCGTGCGCCGGGCATGTGCCGGGGAGACGGCCGACGTCGCGGCGGTCGCACGCGCGTGCTCGCTCCATCAGACCCGCGCGGCGGAGCGGAAGCTGCTCGAGCGCCTCCCCGAGGCGCTCGCCCGTCTGGAGGCGCTGACGCCGACCGACCGGCTCGAGGTTCGCGCGGTGCTGGCGACGTTGACCTCCGGGATGATCTTCGACCTCACCCGTTTCCCCGGAGAGGACGAACAGGGCCTGGCGGCGATCGAGACGCTCGAGGAGCTCGATCACTACACCTACATGGTGGCGGGCTGCGTGGGCCCGTTCTGGACGGTGCTCCACGTCACGCACAGAAAGCGGCTCGGCGACTGGGCGCTGCGCGAGATGAGCGAAGAGGGCGTCAGCTTCGGCAAGGCGCTGCAGCTCACGAACGTCCTGCGGGACGTGCCCGGCGATCTGACGCACGGCCGATGCTATTTGCCGGCGCGGGAGCTGGCGGCGCTGGGGCTCGGGCCCCGAGACCTGCTCGAGCCCGCCGGCGCGTCGCGCGCGCTTCCCCTGTACCGCCGGCTGATCGGGCTGGCGCTCGACCACTACAACGTCGCGTGGGACTACACGCTCGCGATCCCGAGGCTGGAATGGCGCATGCGACTGGCGTGCGCCTGGCCCCTCCTGATCGGGCTGGCGACGCTCGGCGAGCTCGCCGCCCATCCCAATCCGCTCAGCGTGAAGACGCCGATCAAGATCTCACGGCGAGAGGTACGCACCCTGCTCGCCCAGTCGACAGTCACCGCTTGGTCCAATCGGGCGCTCGCGGCGTACGCCGCGCGGCTGCGTGCTCGTGTCGCAGTCTAATTTTCTTGCGCTGGTGAGGCCCTCGACCGCAGGGTAAGAAAGGCGGGAATCAACGTCCCCAGGCAACGTAATCACGGAGGAGACGATGGAACGTCCGTTCGGTCAACCTGAGCCCTGGTCACCGTCCCCGTCACCGATGGCGCCCCCGGTGCCTGTTGCGCCCGCCCCGCCCAGGCCCGCGCCTGCGGTGCCGGCCGCCCCGATGGCGCCCAAGCCGAAGCCCAAGCCGAAGGCAAAGGCCAAGGCGAAGGCAAAGGCGCGCAAGAAGACCAAGGCCCGGCCCAAGCGCAAGGCGAAGGCGTCAGCCAAGCGCAAGAGCAAGGGAAAGGCGAAGGCGCGCCGGCGTCGTTAGTCGATCAGCGAGAGGCCCAGGAGGGTCGTAGGGTCAACCCTCGCCCCGGCCACCTGGGCCCCGAAGTGAAGATGCGGGCCGGTCGCCCGCCCCGTCGCTCCTACCGTCCCGAGAGTCTGGCCGCGCTCCACGCGCTCGCCTTCGGCGACCGCGATCGAGTCGAGGTGGAAATACGCGGTGTAGAGCCCGAGGCCGTGGTCGACGATGACCAGGCGGCCGGGAAAGAAGAACTCGGCGACGAGCGCGACCTTCCCCGTATTGACCGCAACGACCGGCGTGCCCGTCGGCGCCTTGTAATCGCTGCCGGAGTGGGGTGAGCGCGGCTGCCCGTTGATGATCCGGCGGGCGCCGAACCCGCTGCCGGCCGTCGTGGTACCTAGCGGGCTCGTGAACTTGCCCCGCCACAGCCGCTCGGGCGTGATCGTTCGGTAGAGCGCGGCCATCTGCTTGCCCTCGGCTACGGCACGACGCTCGGTCTCGGGGTCGAGATCGACCATCGTGTTCGGTACGGTCAGCCGCTCGACGTGAAAGTCGCGGCGGACGATCCTCACGGTGCCGTGCGAGCTGCGCGGCTCGCGGCCGGTCTCGACGACCCCCACCCGCCAGGTGTGGGCGCCGGGCTTCATGTCCAGGTCGATCCCGAAGAGCGCCGCGTGGCCTCCCGCGTACGGAAAGAACGTCAGCGGCCTGCCGTCGACCGAGCCCTCGACCGTCGCGGTGTCGGGAACGTCCTTCACGAGCACCCAGGCGACGTCACCGACTCGGGGCTTTGCGGGGTGCCAGGCGATCGCGGCCTTCTCCGCGGCAGCGGACGGGCCCGTGGCGATGAGGAGGAGTGACGCGGCGGCGACGAACGCGGCCCGGATCACTCCGGGCGTTGCTGGCGGAGAAACTGCTCGATCTCGGCGACGAGCTCGGACGCCGGCGGCAAATCGCTCGTTCCACCTGGGGGGGCCGCGGGCCGAGCCTCTTCGGTATCGCGGGACTCGAGCTTCTTGACGTAATTCGCGATCTTCGTGTTCTGCGCGACGATTTCCTTCAAGTTCGAATCGAACTGCTTGCCGGCCTCTTCCAGGTCGGTCGCGTCGATCGTCGCGCCCACCAGCGGCGCCACGCGTCGCACGAGGGCCAGGGTGGCCTTGGGATTCTCGATGCCCGAGATGTAGTGGGGGACGTTAGCCCAGAGACTCGCCCACGGCAGGCCCTGCTCCCGGCACACCGTGCTCAAGACCCCAACGATTCCGGTCGGACCCTCGTAACGGGTCGGACGGACGCCGAGGCGGACCGCCACCTCAGGGTCAGAGGCACTGCCCGAGAGCCTGACCGGCCGCGTATGCGGCACCTCGGCGAGCAAGGCCCCCAGGGTCAGAACAAGGGCGACGTCGCAGCTGCGCGCGAGCTCCAGCACATGGTTGCAGTACGTCTTCCAGCGCAGGTGCGGCTCTGTCGCCACGCCGACGATGACGTCGCGCGTCAAATCGGCCGCCTGGGAGATCGAGAACTCGGTCGTCGGCCAGGTGATTTCCCGCTCGGTCTCGGAACCCGGCTTGAAACGGACGTACGGCCGGGAAAGCCCGAAATGATAGAACTCTTCCGGGTCGATCTCGGCGAACTTGTTGGCGTGGACAGCGGTTCCCAGGTACTTGACGGCCGTCGTCGCCGACTCGGCGGCGTCGTTCCAGCCGCCGAACGCCATGATCAAGATGGGGCGGCGAAGGCCCTCCGGCCGGGAGTAGACGTTCAGCGCATCCATAGTGCCTCGATCACTCAGTCTCTCCTCGACGTTGTAAGGGGGAGTCTAGCACGAACGGCCAATTGACCGACCTTCGAGGCGACTGTAGGATACCGCCCAGTCCGAATCTCTGAGGAGGATCTGCCCATGTACGGGAAACACTGGCGTTCACTCGTGGTCGGTACCGCACTCCTGCTCGCCGGCGGCTGCGCCTCCAGCGAGGAGTGGCAGACTTGGCGCTCGAACACGAGCCACTTCGCGTCGAAGGAGCACTTCGACTTCTCGATGAAGAACCGCGGCGATAGCTCGCGGAGCGTGACCCGTCAGGACGTCGCCATGGCCCAGCAGCAGAACTGGTTCGGCCGGGCCGTGACGGTCGACCAGGGCCAGATTCTCGATCGGTAGGCACGCGGATCTCGGGCACCCAGGCACCTCCTGACGATTCGGGGGGCACTTTGTCGTCAGTAGTTTCCTCGACAGGCCTGGTCTACCCTCGATGATCCAAGAGCTTAGCGCTACAGACTGACTGGCACGACACATGCCACGTGTCTCAGCCATGATAAACACCAAGCTCGGACGCGCGCTCGCTTCGCTCGTCGCGGCCGCGACCCTGACCCTTGCCGGGAGCCCGGCCTCCGCCGCCGATGCTCCGGCCGATCGGGTGCTCCAGCCCGATAAATACACCTCGGACAGGGGACGCGCGCTCGGACAGAAGTACCAGGGAGCTCTTCGCGACCTGAACGCGAAGATCTACCACTGCATGCCGTGGCTGGACGTGAAGCCGGAAGGCATCGGCTTCTACAAGCCTAAGCACGTCGATGGAGAGAACCGCTACCTGTCGCTGAACGTTAACGTCGATCAGCAGCCGTCTCCCGAGTTCACCAAGCTCAGCGTTCAGGATCGAGTCTCGTCGATGTTCTCGCGCTACGTCCCGCATCTTCTGCGCGCAATGGCCACCAACGACCTGCTCAAGGATTCGAACCTCGACGGCTTCACCGTGATCGCGAGCTGGCTGAAGGCCACGCCCGCGAACGGCCAGCCCGCGGTGATGGAGACCGCCGCCGCCTTCATCCCGAAGAACCTGGTCGGCGATTTCGTGCGCGGTCGAGCCACCGTGGCGCAGCTCGCTGAGGGCGCTCACGTGATCGCGTGGGACGGCGAGACCAAGATCGGAACCGTCAAACCCAAGGCGTGGGCTGATGACTTCGTGTTGACCTACAAGGTCGCCGGGTACACGCCCGACCCGAGAATCAACTGCAGCAACAACTGAGCTAGCCGCTCGATTCTCCGAGGCCCCGGAGACGCGCTCTGTTTCCGGGGCCTTTCGTATTTCAGCCGCGGGTCGCGCTGGACACTGCCGTCAACGACGCGCGAATCCCCTGGGCGATGCGTCTGAGCGCGACTGCTGCGTCACGATCCGGAGCGCTGACCACGAACGGATCGCCTTGATCGCCGGCGACCGCGAGTGCCTGATCGAACGGCACGCTCCCGAGGAATGGAATGCCGGCGTCGGCCGCGAGCTTGCCCGCGTCGGGGCCCGGGAAGAGACCGGCCATGTTTTCCACGAGCCCGAGCAGCGGCGCTCGTGTGCTCGCCGCCGCGGTGATCGAACGCCGCACGACGAGCTGCGATACGTCGGAGGGAATCGTCACGACGACGATTCCGGAGAGCGTCGGCACCAGCGACGCGATCGTCGACAGCCGATCGGTTCCGGGCGGCAGATCGAGCAAGAGCACGTCGAGCGCTCCCCAGTTCGTGTCCGCGAGGAACTCACGCAGCGCGTTGGCCTCCATCGCGCCGCGCCACGTATGCGCTTCTTCCTGCACCGGAGCGTCCCAGGTGAGCGGCGTGGCGTCGGTTGGCAGCAGCAGATCCATCGACATCACCTTCACGCCGAGCGCGGTGGCAGGCGGCTCGACGACGCCGTCGGCCAGCGCCAGCCGCCGGCCGCGAACACCGAGCACCTTGGCCTGCGTCGGACCGTTGAGGTCGGCGTCGAGCACGCCGACCTTCCAGCCGTCGATCGCGAAGCAGCACGCGAGGCTCGCGGTGAGGGTCGACTTGCCGACGCCGCCCTTGCCCGAAACGATGGCCACGATCGCGCGGACGGACTCGAGCCGCTGCTTGAGCCGGCCGTGCTGAGCTTCGACCTGCCCCGCGATGTTCGAGCCGCCGTCGCCCGCGATGTCCTTGTAGCGCTTCACACGGCCTCTCGCGTCCAGGCAGCCCGACCGATCAGAACGAGCGCGGCAACCGTGACGATCAGAAAGACCGTCGCGCCGAGTCGAAACGTGACCTCACCGCCCCACGGCGCCGCCACACTCGCGGTCTCGGGCCGCAGCGCGACCCCCGCGACGTGCCAGGCCCGCACGATCATGAAGACGGTGAGGATGCGCGCGAAGTCGCGCCGAGTGAGGATCCACCGCTCGAACCACGCGCGGGGCCGCGCGAGCAGATACGGCACCAGCACGACGAACGCGAGCCCGAGGACGATCCACACCACGCCTGCCTGCATCATCCGGTCGCCTCGGACACCGACCCCCTGCGTGGCGAGGTAGGCGCCGCCGAGCCAGTAGATCACGCCGTAGATCAGGTACGCGCGCGCGGCGAGTCGGTACGGATTCATCAGGACGAAGCCCGGAAGCGGGAGCCCCACTTCGATCGCACGTCCGCGAGCAGCTCTTTCGTGATCGTGCTCTCGCCGCGCCCACGCGCGTAGGCCTCGACCGCTTTGATCACCATGCCGCGCGCGAACGACGGGATCGCCTGCAGGCGCGCACGCGCGTCTTCATCCCACACGAGCTGATAGTCGACCGGCAGCCCGAACGTCAGCGACGCCGGCAGATCGATCAGCGTCCCGCCGTGGGCGCCCGGCTGGTAGCCGCACGCCGGGTCCTCGGCGAGATAGTCGCCGTAGGTCGCGTAGGCGCGGCAGCGGCACCCGCCGCACATCTTCGAGAACTCGCAGGCGCCGCAGCGCCCGCCGAGCCTGGGATCGCGGAGGTCCCCGAACACCGGCGCCGAGCGCCACAGATCGGCGAAGGACTGCTCGCGCAGGTTGCCGGCCGTTACCGGCATGTACGGGCAGGGCGTGACGTCGCCCTCCGGCGTGATCCGGCAGTAGTACTTACCGGCCGGGCACGAGCCGTGCGCGTAGTTGCGGAGGAGCGGCGACGATGGATTCATCTCGTAGAGGACGCGGCGGAAGTGCGGCGCGCACTTGGCCCGGATCAGGAGCCCGTCGCTCTTGCCGATCGGTGTCGACCACGGGTCCTCGAACGTCTGGGCGCCCGCGGGCCGTCGCTCGCCCATCCCGAGCAGGGACCGTACGAACGACGGCGGCCCTGCCCCCGCGCCCTGCACTTTCGCCAGGTACGTGAGGATGCGCTCGTACGCCGCCGGATCGATGTCGGTCAGATCCTTGCCGCGGCCGGTCCGAACCAGGAAGAAGAAGTTCAGCACCTTCGCGCCGAGCTCGCGCGCCAGGTCGATCATCGCCGGCACTTCACCGACGTTCCAGTCGGTGACCGACATGTGGAGCGAGAAGTCGAGACCGGCATCGGTCAACACGCGCGTGGCTCGCACCGCGCCGTCCCACGACCCCGGCAGATGGCGGAACGCGTCGTGCTTGGCGCGGTCGGTCGAATCGAGGCTGATCGACGCCCCGAGCACGCCGTGCTCGCGCATCGCGCGCGCCTCACGCTCGCGCAGCAGCACACCGTTGGTGCCGAGCACCGTCGTGAACCGCTTCTCGGCCGCGTACGCGGCGATGTCCCAGATATCCTTGCGCAGCAGCGGCTCGCCACCGGTAAGGATCAAGAACACGTTGGGATTGACGAGCGCGATCTCGTCCATCACCCGCCGACACTCAGCCGTCGACAGCTCCCCCCGCGTATCGGCCCCGGCAAACGCCGACATATAACAATGCGAGCATTCCAGATTGCACCGCTGCGTCAAATTCCACGACACGCTATACGCCGTGTACGCCGAGCTCGATCCCACGGTGGTACCGGTAGCGAGCTGCGCGTCGCGCGGAGTAACGGGATCAGCGGGCCGCGGAGAAACCGAATCGCTCACGATAGACGGCCTGCGAAGGAATGCGGGCAAGAGTCCGGCAGGAGGACGGCAGACGTGGGGGGCGGGGAGGGCGTGGGGGTGCCTCCCGGAATCTGTGTAGTCAGGACTGAACCCACCGCGAGCATGAGACTCAGGCGCAAACGCGCTGCAGCAACCAGATTCCGGGAGGCACCCCCACGCCCTCCCCGCCCCCCACGCCTACCGCGGCTTCTTAGCGGACACGTACCCCGCAATCACTTCGTTCATAGTCTCGCGAGCGTGCCCGATGCCTTCCTCGCAGACCGCCAAGTCGATGACGGTCACGCCCTTGGCGGAGGCCACACGCTCCACTTCTTCGCGAGTCATGTCGCGCATGAAGCCAGCGGGGACACGGTTGAGGCGTGCGGTAGCGTCATCCGTCCACGTGAAGCCGGTCCCGCTGTCGGTCGACGCGATGCCGGGCAGGTCGGCCGGCTCGAACTTGGTCTTCGCGAGCAAGGTGTCCCAGCCGGCCCCGAGCTTCTCGCGCCCGACCGTCTCCTCGATCATCGGCAGCGCGAGCTGACAGGTGATGACCGGGATCTTGCGCGAGCGCGCGTACTTCTCGACCCGCGCCTTCGCGCGGCGCCGCAGATACGCGTCGGTCACCTCGCGCAGCGCATCGCGCGCCTCGGCCGACCACTTCACCTGCACGCCGGGCATCGACTCTTCGGACTCGACCCCGCCCTCCTGCGTCGCGATCGCTTCGACGGCTTCCTTCGAGATGATCTGGAACTTGTCGGGGGCCGCCTTGCAGACCGGGCACGTCACGACCGCGTTCGGGCCCTTCACGGTGTAGCCGCAGATCGAGCAGATGGCGGTCGCCGGCTGGGACTCGCTGCGGAGCTTTGCGACCGCGACGTCCTCGGCCAGGATCTGCATGCGCTCGGCCATCCGCGTCGGCATGAAGATCGCCATCGCCTCGTCGATGACCTTGTTCGTGATGACCGTGTGGCCCTGCTCGATCGCGTAGCGCAAGAGCGCGGTGCGCGCAACGCCCTTCACCTGCGGCGGCACTCGCTCCATTCGCGCCTCGGCCTCCTCGGTCCACGAGATGATCTCTTCGGCCTTCACGTCGAGCGGCGGATAGAACTTGCCGCCGGTCAGCAGCACGTTGCACGGCGCCAGTCGCATGATGTTCTCGGTGTTCGAGCCGAGATCCGTCTCGTTCTCGTCCGAGTGCACGCCGACCCGACCGAGGATCAGGAGCCACGGCTGCTCCTTGCGCGCGAAGGTCAGGATCTTCTCGAAGCACTTGCCGTCGAGCAAGGTGATGGCGAGCTCGACTCCCGCGTCGGCGGCGAGCTTCCTGCCGATCTCGAGGTGCGACTGATAGATCTTGGCGAGACCGGTATCGATGATCTCCTCGTGTAGCTGCTCCTGCTCCTTGAAGCGGAAGATCTTCGAGGCCTTCTCGTTGAGTACACCGACGATCCCATTGAACATCGCGTAGTGCAGATAGGGGTCGTACACGGCGACCGCCTGCAACGGCCGGCGCAGCGCGGCGGCCAGGGCGATGCCGAGCTTCAAGCCGTTGAACGACTGCGGCGACCCGTCGAGACAGACCACGATCGCGCCCTCACGGTCCTTCAGCGCATCCGCATTCCGGACGATCAGCGTGTCGCGGGTCACCCGGCGCACGAACCGCTCGGTGACGGAGCCGATCTGGCTGTCCTTCACCGCGCCCATGCCGAGGGCGCCCATGACGACCAGGTCGTAGTCGGACGCCAGCGTGTCCTCGATCAGGACCTTGTAGTGCTTGCCGTCGATCATCTTGGGCTCGAAGTCGAGCCCGGCCTCGGCGGCCTTCTTGGCCATCACGTCCAGATACGACTCGGAGATGAGCTGCAGCCCCATCGCGATCAGCGAGTCGTGGATCTTGCGCTGGCGCTCGAGCTCGTTCTCGTCCTTGTATTCCTCCGGCAGCGTGTACTCCATCTGCTTGAACCGGTAGTCGTGCAGCCGCGCCGCGTACACGTGCACACCCGTCAGCCTGGCGCCGAACGACCGGCCCAGCTCGACCGCCAGGTCGATCGCGCGGTTCGAGCAGTCCGAGTTGTCTACCGGCACGCAGATATGCTTGAACATGAGATCCCCCTGTTTCCTCTATAGGCGCGCCTCGGGCGGCGGGGCCCCAGCCCCGCGACGCCCTGCGGCGCGCACCACCACTACTTCAGCTCGAAGTCGACCGTCGCGGTCGTCTTCGGCGCGATCGTGAGCTCTCGCGTCACCGTCCGCGGCTCGTCAAACGTCGGCCGGCCGTCCTTGTCAACGCCGCCCTTGGGCCGAAAACCCGCGTGCCACATCGTGATCTTGTACGTCCCCGGCGGCACGTCGGCGATCCGGAACGCGCCCTTGTCGTCGGTGACCGCGTAGTACGGGCTGTCGTGCACGATCATCCACGCCGACATGTGCGGATGCGCGTCGCAGACCACGCGGACCACGCCCGGCTTCTTGAGATATTTCGTGACCTCGATGACCTGACCCTTGGTCGGCAGCGCGACGTTGAAGACGGTCGGCGTACCGAGGTAGCCGTGCGTGTTGTGCAGGATCGGATCCGAGTTGCGGATCGCGACGCGCTCGCCGACGGTGGCCGCCGACACGTGGCTCACGAAGACGCACTGGTGATTGTCGAGCACGACCTCGCCGCCGCCCTTCTTGCCCCGCGCGACGCCTTCGATCAGGATGACGCTGCCCTTGACGCCGCGGTCGGCCGAGAGCACGAGCGCCTCGGCGGGCTTGTGGTCGCCGCACACGTCGCGGTTCTTGTTGACGGGGATCGGATCGAGCTTGGGCGGTGTCCCGACGAACTTCACGGTTCCGGTGATGGTGCCACCGTCCTGCACCGTCGCGACCTCGTAGCCGAGCGCCGGCGCCGCGGCGAGCAGCAGCAGACCGAGCGCCGCGCCGAGCGCCGCACGCCGGCGGGTCAAGGGTTGAGCGACCACTCGAGCGCGAGCCAGAGGCTTCGGCTGTAGCGGAAGAACCACAGGGGGAACACGATCACGATCGGCACCAGCACCGCCAGCTGGGCGCGGGTCGAGAGCCCGAACCAGCCCCAGAGGACGAAGAACCCGGCGACCGCGATCAGCACCGTGATCGCGTAGTTGACGTAGATCGCGCCGACGAAGTAGCCCTGCGCTCGCTCGAACTTGAGGCCGCAGAGCGCGCACGTGTCCGCCATCCGGAACCAGCCGCGGAAGAGCGGCGTCTCGCCGCAGCGCGGACAGCGCAAGCGGAGCGCCCGGCCGAAGGCCCGCGCGATACGGCTGGCCGGCCGCTCCGATTCCATCGTTCACCGTGCTGCCGGCCCTGGGTCCGCGCACTCAGTGCTTGGCGGGCTCGGTCGTGGCGGCCTTGACGCCGACCGTCCGCTTCATCACGGCGAACCCGTCGGGGAGCAGCACGAAGACCAGCAAGGTGGCGATCAGCAGCGGCGTGACCGCGACCATTCCGAGGGTGCGCGTCTCGAACTTGAGATGCATGAAGTACATCGCGACCAGCGTCGCCTTGCCGAGCGCCAGGGCGCAGAGCAGGACGCCGATCGTGAATTTGCCGAACGGCAAGTAGATCACCGCGATCTCGACCACGGTGAGGATGGCCAGATACCAGAAGATGGCCATGTAGTTCGGATGCTTGTGTTCGGTCGTCGCCATCGCGGGACCTCCTACAGGAGGTACATGAAGGTGAACACCATGATCCAGACGAGGTCGACGAAGTGCCAGTACAGGCCGGTGATCTCGACCGCGTTGTAGCTCGCCGCCGGCTGCGGGCGCTTCGCGACGACTCGGAGGATCGCGAGCAAGTAGATGACGCCGCCGGTGACGTGCAAGCCGTGGAAGCCCGTGACCAGGAAGAACGAGGTGCCGAAGAGCGAGGCGCCCCAAGGGTTGCCGTTGATGTGCAGGCCGCGGTGGATGAGGTGCGTCCACTCGTACGCCTGCAGGCTCACGAAGATCGCGCCGCCGAGCGCCGTGTAGAAGAGGTACTTCTGCGCCCGGATCTTGTCGCCCTTCCCCAGCCACTCGAGCGCCTTCACCATCGTCACGCTCGAGCAGATGAGCAGGAACGTCATGATCGCGGTCAGGTTGATGCCGAGGACGTCGTACGGCGACGGCCAGTCGGCGCTCGTCGCGCGCATGGCGCCGTAGCCGGCGAGCAGGGTGCCGAAGCCGACGGCATCACCCGCCAGGAAGATCCACATGCCGAGCTTGCCCCAGCTTTCGGGTGTGAGCGGCGACTCGGCGGGCTCGACCGCGCCGTGCGCGTGCATCGCGGCTGCCTGACTCATATCGTCTCCTTGATGATCTGGGAATCGTCTTTGGGCGCGTAGCGGGCCAGGAGGCGCCGCAGGATGCTCGATGGGCGATAGCCCGCTTCATGAGCGCCGCTGGCCGTCGCGGGGCTCGGGCCCCGCCAGCCGAGGCGCTCCTTCAAACTGAGGTAGCCGAGGATGCCGGCGATGGCGACGATCAGCCCGAACGGCAGCAAGATCAGGCCGAGATACGGCCAGGTGGAGGTCTGATCGCCGAACGGCGAGCTGATGCACGTCGCGCACGCCAGCGCCGGTGTCGGCGTCAGCAGGAGCGCCGCGAGCGCCGCAGCCCTCATGCGAGGTACACCGCCACGTAGAGAACGGGCCACAGCGCGACCACGAAGTGCCAGTAGATCGCGCACGCCCGTATCGCGCCCGTGCGCCCGTCGGCGAACCGTCCGCGCGCGGCCAGCCACGCGGTGACCGCCACCCACGCCAGCGCGGCCACGACGTGCGCCGCGTGCGTGCCGATCAGGGTGTAGAACGTCGTGCCGTACGCCCCCGACCACACGGTGAGCCCGTAGTCGACGAGGCGCACCCACTCGTATCCCTGCACCACGAGGAACGCGGCGCCGAGCGCGCCGGCCTGCAGGAGCCGGCGAACGAGGGTGCGCGTGTCGTGGCGCGCGAGCGCGCGGCTCGCCGCCACCATCGCGACGCTCGAGGCGAGCAGCACCAGCGTGTTCACGCCGGTGACGCCGACCGGCAAGCGCGGCTGCAGCGGAGGCGGCCACTGCGCCGCCGTCACCCGCAACACGAGGAACGCCGACACCAGCCCGCCGAAGAACATGACCTCGCCGCAGATCAGGAACAGCATCGCGAGCCGGACGTTGTCGAGGAGCGGCCGCCGCGGCCCGGGCTCGCGCTCGGGTCCGTCTCCGCCACCCGTCGGCGGCGGGGGTGGCGGCACGTTGCCGTTGGTGCGGCGCGGTCGGTCGACGGTGAGCGTCGTCACCAGCGGATCCCGATCAGGAACGCCGAGACCACGAGCGCCCCGACGAGCGTCAAGAGCACACGCAGGACCTGGCGGTTGCGGGCGTCGGTGTTCATACCTTGTCGATGGCCAGCAGCGTGAGCAAGATTGGCAGATAGAGGAGCGACGCGAACAGCACGCGCCGCGCCGAGCCGGCCGACGGCGCCAGCGCCTGGCGCGCGCCGATCGCGACGAACCCCGCGCCGAGGATGAACGCGCCGACGAAGTAGAACGGGCCCGCCAGACCGATCAAGGTCGGCAGCAGGCTGACCGCCAGGAGCGCAAAGCAGCCGGTGACGATCTGCCGCTCGGTCGAGGTGCCGTCGGCGTCGACGACCGGCAGCAGGCGCACACCGGCCCGCGCGTAGTCGTCGCGGTAGAGCCGCGCGATCGCCAGCGTGTGCGGCAACTGCCACAGGAACAGGATGCCGAACAGCACCCAGGCGCCGAGACCGAACGCTTCGCGCGAGGCCACCCAGCCCGTCACGGGCGGGAGCGCGCCCGGCACGGCGCCGATGATCGTGCACAGCGGCGTCCGAAGCTTGAGCGGCGTGTAGGCGAAGAGGTAGAGCGCCGTCGTCGCCGCCGTCACCAGCATCACCAGCGGGCCGACGAACGCGCCGAGGTACCCGAGGCCCGTCAGGGTGACGGCGCCGGCGAAGACGAGCGCCTCGAGCGGCGAGAGCCGGCCATCCGGCAGGGGCCGCACCCGCGTTCTCTCCATTCGGGCGTCGACGTCGCGCTCCCAGTACTGATTGAGCGCAAGCGTGCCCCCGGCAGCCAGCATCGTGCCGATCAGCAGGTGCACGAGCCGCACGTAGTCGGGCGCGCCCGGGAGTCCGACGTAGTAGCCGACGACGGTCGTCACCAGCACCATCAAGACCACGCGCGGCTTCGTCAGCGCGATCAGATCAGCCGCGACGCGTCGGCGCTCGCGCGGCTCCGCGACGACCACGGTCTGCGACGACACGCGCGCGGTCTCGAGCGTGGGCGGGGTCATGTTGTAGCGGGGTCCGTGAGGCCGGTTCGAATCGAGGGTGGCCTGACATAGGCGCGACGCGGCTCCGGTTCTGCGGACAACCCGAAGGCGCGACCCGGCTCCGGTTCCGCGGACAACCGTGAGGCGCGACCCGGCTCCGGTTCTGCAGACAACCCGGAGGTGCGACCGGGCTCCGGGTCCGCGGACAACCGTGAGGCGCGACCCGGCTCCGGTTCTGCGGACAACCCGGAGGCGCGACCCGGCTCCGGGCCTGCGGACAACCCGGAGGTGCGAGCCGGTTCCGCATGCCCAGCCATCCGCACCGCGAGAATGACTGTGGCGGCCAGGATCAAGCTGCCGACCAGGCGGTGCGCCACCGGCAGCGCCGTCACCGTGAGCTGCTCGCCGGGTATCCACATCGGCGAGAAGCGCGCCAGGTAGCTACCGAGGCCGAGCAGGAGCTGGATGCCGAGCAGCACGGTGACCAGCCGCGAGATAGGCGCCGCCACCGCGTCACCAGTGCGCCGAAGCTGCGCGGCCACGATCGGGACGAACACGAACACGAGGAGCGCGCCCGCCAGGTGCAGATCGATGCGGCCCGCGTGCGTCAAGAGCGCCCCGAACACGATCTGCACATAGACGAGGACGGCGGCGAGCACCGCCAGCCCCTTCAGCGCCGGCTCGATCGGCGGCGCCGCCACGCGAGCACGCGGCGCGGTCATGAGCGCGATGACCGCGAGCAATGCGAAGAAAGCCTGAGCCAGACAACCGTGGAAGATCGCGAGCGTGTCCTCGAGCAGGACCACGCGAAGCCCGCCGAGCACGCCCTGCGCGATGACGGCCACCACCGCGATCAGTCCGAGCCGCCGAAGCCGGCCGCCCTCGCGCCAGAGCGCCGCGGCGAGCGCGAGCGTGAGCAGCCCGACGAGCATCCCCATCAGCCGATGGCTGTGCTCGTAGAGGATGCCGCCGACCATCCGCGACCACGGGAACGACACCATGTTGTAGCCGAACGTGTTCGGCCAGTCGGGCACCGCGAGGGCCGAGCCCGTATTGGTGACCAATCCCCCCAGGAGGATCAGCACACACGTCGCGCCCAGAGTCGCGAGCGCCAGACGATAGGCCACAGCTCGCCCTTCGATCAGTGCCGCCGCGCTCCGGCCGGCGCCCCGACCGGCGGCGCGTTTTGCGGCAGGAAGTCTTCACGCGACTCGGGCGAGCTGTACTCGTACGGGCCGCGATAGACCGTCGGCAAGGTCGCCCCCCAGTTCAGATGCGGCGGCGGCGAGGGCGCCGTCCACTCGAGCGTGTTCGCGTTCCATGGGTTCAGCGGCGCCTTCTTGCCGGCGAACAGCGACCAGAAGAAGTTGATGACGAACGGGATCTGCGAGACGCCGAGGAGGAGCGCGCTGTAGGTGATGAACACGTTCCAGTGCTGCTGGTGCTGGAGGAACTCGTACTGCGTCGGATTGTAGATGCGGCGCATCTGCCCGCCGACCCCGATGATGTGCATCGGGAAGAAGGTCAGATTGAAGAACACGAACGTCGGCCAGAAGTGCAGGTGGCCCAGCGCCACGTTCGTCATGCGGCCGAACATCTTCGGGAACCAGTAGTAGATCGCCGCGAAGGCGCCGAAGATCGAGCCGCCGAACACGACGTAGTGGATGTGGGCGACGATGAAGTACGTGTCCTGGATGTAGATGTCGACCGGCGTCGAGGCCATGAAGATGCCGGAGAGCCCACCGATCACGAACATCGACACGAACGCCAGCGAGTTCAGCATCGGCACGGTGTAATGCATTCGCGCGCCCCACATCGTGCCGAGCCAGTTGAACGTCTTGATGGCCGAGGGCACCGCGATGATCATCGTGGTGACCGTGAACGCCATCCCGAGCGCCGGGTTCATACCGCTGACGAACATGTGGTGCCCGTAGACGATCCAGGACAGGAACGCGATGCCGATCATCGAGAACGCCATCGCGTGATAGCCGAAGATCGGCTTGCGGCAGAACACCGGCAGGATCTCGGAGGCGATGCCCATCGCCGGAAGGATCAGGATGTAGACCTCGGGGTGGCCGAAGTACCAGAACAGGTGCTGCCAGAGCAGCGGCTCACCGCCGCCGGACGGACGGAACCAGCTGGTGCCGAGCGTCCTGTCGAACAGCAGCATCGCGACGCCCGAGGTGAGGACCGGCAGCGCCAGCAGGAGCAGGACCGCGGTGATGAAGAGCGACCAGATGACCAGCGGCATCCGGAAGAGCCGCATGCCCGGCGCCCGCATGTTGATGATCGTCGTGATGTAGTTGATCGAGCCCATCATCGAGCCGATACCCATCGTGAACAGGCTGATGCACCAGAGGTTCTGGCCCCAGTTCACGCCGGTGTACGACGGCACCGCCGAGAGCGGCGCGTAGGACGTCCAGCCGGCGGCCGCGTGACCGCCCTCGACGAAGAAGCCCGAGAGCATGATGAGGCCGGCGCAGGCCGTGACCCAGAACGAGAGCATGTTCAGCAGCGGGAACGCCATGTCGCGCGCGCCGATCATCAGCGGGATGCAGAAGTTCCCGAACGAGCCCGCCAGGATCGGCATGATCACGAAGAAGATCATGATCGTGGCGTGCATGGTGAACGCCATGTTGTAGGTGCTGGGCTCCAGGATGCCGCCGGTCTCCTTGAGGATGCCGCCGAGCCCGGGCACGGCCGTCTCGGGCCAGGCCAGCTGCCAGCGCACGATCAGCGCGAGCAGACCGCCCAGCACCATCATGAGAAGCCCCATGAAGAGGAACTGCCGCGCGATCATCTTGTGATCGGTCGAGAAGATGTACGTCCGCACGAAGCCGAGCTCGTGATGGCCGGCGTGCACGTCGTGCGCGTGAGCGGTCGCGCTGGAAGCGCTCATTTCTTGGCTTTCCCCTCTTTCTTCGGCTCGGCTTTGGCCGTCTCCGCCTTCGCGTCGTCGGGCTTCGCCTCCGCGGTCGCCGGCGCCGCGGCTTCAGCTTTCAGGTTCTCGGCCGCCCACTTGCCGTACTCGTCGGGCGTGTGGACGTAGATCCAGCCCCGCATGCCCGAGTGGCCGAAGCCGCACAGCTCCGCGCACGGCCACTCGTACTTGCCGGGCTTGGTCGCCTCGAACCATTGTCTGATTTCGTGACCGGGGACCGCGTCCTGCTTCATACGGAACTGCGGCACGAAGAAGCTGTGGATGACGTCCTGCGATTTCAGGATGACGCGGACGACCTTGTTGACCGGCACGTGCATCTCGTCGAGCAGGGTCTTGTCGTCGTCGGTCCCGAATTTGCCGTCCGCGCCGGGATAGGTCACCTGCCAGTTGAACTGCTTGGCGGTGACCTGCACGACGAAGTCGGTCTCCGGCATCGTCATCTTGATCTTCGACCACGCCGGCACGCTCAGGAGCGTGAGAATTACGAGGATCAACGCCGGCACCACCGTCCAGACGATCTCCAGGGTGGTGTTGCCGTGCGTGTAGCGCGCCTTACGACCCGGGCGATCGCGGTACATCACCAGAAACACGAGCATCGTGGCGAACACCAGGATCGCCGTGATGCCGGTGATGTAGTAGATGAGGTGGAAGAGCCAGTCGATCTCCCGGCCGTAGGTGGAAACGTTCTCCGGCAGCCACCAGTCAAGCATGCTCGCAGAGCCTCCTGGCTCTTACTTCTTCATCTCGAACGCAACCTTCGTTGCCTGCCCGGCCTTGACCTCGACGTCCTTCGTCTGCTTGCCGAGCGTCTCGTGCCAGGCCTCGACCGTGTACTTGCCGGGCGGCACGTTCTCGATCTTCGTCGTGCCGTCGCCGCCGGTCACGCCGAAGAACCCGTTGGGCATGACGGCCACCCAGCCGAGCATCCAGCTATGCACGTCGCACGTGAGCTTGATGATCTCCGGCTTCTCGAACTTCTCGGTCATCACCTTCTTGAACTTGGGCTGCGCCTTGTTGATGGACGGGTTCGCCGTCGAATACGTGTGGATGTTGTGCAGGATGTCGTCCGAGTTCTTCAGATCGAGCTCGCCCGGCGTCATCGCGACGACGTGCGGCACGAACTTGCAGCCGTGCTGGTCGACGGTCGTCTTGACGGCCTTCGGCGCGCCGCCCTTGGCGCTCGGAACGGACACGACGGCATTGGCCAGGCCCTTGTTCCCGCCGACCACGACCTTCTCGATGCTCGCCTCGGTCCCGCACTTCTCGGTGTCCTTGTTCACCTTCAGCTTCTCGACGACCGCCGCGCCGGCGTATGTCACCGTCGCCTCGATCGTGCCGCCGCCTTGCGCACCGGCCGGTCCGGGCCGGTTAGCGACGAGGGCGACGCCCGTCACGAGCGCGATCGCCAGAAGCACTCCGATTACCTTACGCATTGCCCTTGGCCTCCTGAATTCGAAGTCATGCCCGTCTATTCGCTACTCGCACTACGAGTAGCATCACCGCCAATGTGAGGATTGCAACGACTGGAGGAATGATGAAACGGCGGCCCGACTGCGGCTCCTCCAGCCGCAGATAGTACCATGATGTCAACGACATCCTCGTGCCCGTCTCCCCCGCTCCGCCGTCCCAAGCCTGGAACGCGACCGGCATGAACGCGGCGGGCGTGAAGGTGGGCCGCGTCTCGCTCTTGGACACGAGCGGACGCTTCATCACGAGGCGATACTGGCCGTTCACGTATACCGCCTTGCCCGCGGCCTCCGCGCCCTGGATCGGCGCGATCTTCGCCGGACCGTTCCCGGTCGCCTCCGCCACGCCCTTGCCGTTCTGCCAGCGCAGCAAGTACACGGCATCGGAGTCGTCGCCCATCAGGAAGTACGGGCGCTCGGAGCCCGACGACGGCTGCGGGGGAAACTGCAGCGAGATCGCGTCGGCGTAGAGCTTCTTGCCGACGTCCTCGGCCGACTGCGTCGGGTCGTCCCACGTCAGGTGGAACGCGATCTCCTTGTCGTTGTAGACCGCGCGCACCGAGACCAGATCGATCGACGGATTGAAGTTCCGCGGATCGATGATCACCTGGCCCATCAGCGGGATGTTGTTGGGCGAGAGCTTCTTCCAGAAGTCGGCGTTCGGATCGTCGGGGATCGCGTCCGACACGGCGGTGACCGTCACGAGCGTCGCGTAGTGCGGCGAGTCGGGCCCGAGCGACAGGATGAAGTTCGTCAGGTGCCAGATGTCCTCGGGCTTCTCGACGCTGTCGATGAACGCGGGCATCGGCGTGCCGAGGACACCGTTGGTGAGCCGCGTCGCGATCTCGGTGCGCGAGGCCCCGCCGCGGAACGTCCACCGCTTGGTGAGGTTCGCCGGCGCGATCGGATGACCCCACTCGTCCTTCAGCTCGGAGCGCGACGGGCCGTCGGCGCGACCCTCGGTGCCGTGGCACTTGTGGCACTCGATCGCCTCGAACATTTCCTTGCCGCGCTTGATCGACTCCGCCGACGAGGAGACTTCCTTCGGCAGCTCGGCCTTCTTCGACGCTTCCTTGAATTTGTCCGCCGCGAACGACTTGATATACGCGACCAGGTTCCAGCGTTCTTTGTCGGGCAGGACGGCCCACGACGGCATCGACGTCCCGGGCATTCCGTCGGTGATGATGCGGAACAGGTCCTGGTCGGTCGGCGCCTTGTTCGCCGTCGTGCGGATCTTGTAGATCCCCGACGTGAAGTCGCGCGGCTGCGGCACCAGGAGCTCGGCGGCCGGCCCCTTGCCGTCGCCCTTCTCGCCGTGGCAGCCCGAGCACTTGAGGTCGTAGAGCGGCTTGCCGGCCTTCGCGTCGCCCGGCTGCGCCGAGCCGAGCCCCGGTGCTCCGAGCACCAGCGCGACCGCCACGATGAGCACGCCGGGGGCGCGCAGACCGCCGAGCCGCGCGGCGCTCAATGCGCGGACTCCCAGCGCCGGGGCTGCTGGCCGGTCGCGTCGTAGAGATACATGATGACCTGCCAGATCTGCTCCTCGGTGAGGCGGTCTTCCCACGCCGGCATGACCGAGTTCCAGGGCGTCGACTCCTTCGGAAGCCCGGGACCGCCTTTGGCGATGCGCCAGAAGAGGAACGCCTCCTGGAGCATCGCGATCGTGCCCGGATCCTGGAAGTTCGCCGGCGGCGGGTTGAAGCCGAACGCGAAGTGGCCACGCCCGTCGAGGTTGTCGCCGTGGCAGTACATGCAGTTGCGGATGTAGACCTCCGCCCCCGCCCCGACGTGCTTCTTGAACGCCGCCTGGTCCTTGCGGAGCGGATTGTCCAGGCCGGTGATCTGGATCTCCTTGCCGCGGAACTGGATCGACGCCGGCGGCGCCGGGTGCACCGCGCGAAGCTCCGGCGGCGCCTGCGGCTTTGCCGCGGCCTGCGTGTACGCGTAGTAGCCGAACAGCAGCGGCAGGACGATCAGGAACGCGAGCCGCGTGAAGCGCTTGTCGGGCGCGACGAGCGTCGTCCGGATCGGCCGCATGAAATCGCGCCACGAGTCGGAATCCGACGAGACGTACACGAGCACCGCGAACAGCACGATCGCCATGTAGAGAGTCAGCACGCTCCACGGCGCCGGCGGCCGGATGCCGAACCGGAAGATCAGGAACGCGATCACGAGGACGAGGACCGCCTGGGCGAAGCGCGAGCGGAGCAGGTTCATGCCGTCACTTGAGCGTCAGGAGGAATGCGACCAGGTCCGTGTACTCCTTCGCCGTCAAGGTCTGGCCGAACATTGGCGGCATCACGCCCTTCGGAAAGCCCGCGACGGTGCCCGAGCCGGCAGGATCCAGGATCTTCTTCATGATGTAGTCCGGCGTCTGGATCTTCGCGATCTGCGAGAGGTCCGGCCCGACCGGCGAGGCGCCGATCTTTCCGGCCTTGTGGCAGGCGATGCAGGTGCCCTTGCCGGTAAAGACCGCTTCGCCGGCCTTGGGATCGCCGGGAATCTTGATCTCGGCCGGCGCGCCGCCCGCCGCCGCGGCGCCCGCGGTCTTCGGGATGTCGTCGAGCTTGACGTCTGGCGTACCGCCCTGCGACTCGAGGAACGCCGTGAGCGCCCAGAGCTCGGACCGATTGAGCGCGATCGGCGGCTTGTCCACCTGCGGCATGATGTTCGGGTACCCCTCGACCAGGTACGCGCCCGGCTGCAGCAGCGACTCGATGATGTACGCCTTGCCGCTCATGCCCGGCTTCATCTTGCCGGCGCGGGAGCCGACGCCCGCCAGGTCGGGCGCGCGGGTCCCCTTCTGGCCGATGCGGTGGCAGATCTCGCACGTGCCCTTGGTCTTGAAGATCTCCTCGCCCGCCTTCACGAGCTGCGCCGGGGTCACGTTGCCACCCTCGAGCGAGAGCTCCGCCGGCGGCTTCGACTGGATCTGCGGAATCGAGTTCGCGTAGTACGTATAGGTACCCATCACGACGAGCGCGAACAAGCCGACCTTGACCGCGACCGGGACGCGCATCGTCTAGTGCTGCCGGTGGCTGCCGCCGGCCATGACCGGGGCGGCGTGGCCATGGCCCTCGGCCTTGCCCTTCTCGCCGAGTCCACCGAGCCAGAAGATGAAGAGCACGAGCAAGAAGAACGCGATCGTCACCAGCGTGATCACGTTGGACGCGTACCCGATCGCCGGCGTGACCGCATCGACCGAGTTGTCGCGCATGACGCCGTAGACGTGCCAGTGCTGGCGGATGCCGGAGCGCGCGAAGCCCATCAGGCCCATCAGCCACGTGAACGTGACCGCCAGCAAAATGAGCACGTACTGCGAGCGCGGGGCGATGGTGCCCCACCGGATCGCGCCGGTGGAGCGCGCGCCCTTGAACATCGGGATGTCGATCGCCATCACCACGAAGATCGCGCCGAGCACCGCGAGCACCTGATAGACCGAGAACCCGATCCGTACCAGCGACTCGACGAAGTAACCGTAGACACCGTAGAACACGACGATGACCGCCGCGAGGCCGAGCGCGGCCCACTGGATCGCCATGCCCGTCCCGACCCACGGCTTGGTCGAGACCTTGTTCGCGCGCCGGTAGAGCACGAACGACAGGAACGTCGTCAGGATCATCATGTTCACGGCGGTGTTCTTCGCGGACATCACGCCGAGGAAGCCGAGCAGCGGATGGTGCGTGCCGCCCATCGCGCGCGCCTCGTCGAGTGTGATGACCATCGAGCGCGGCGTCGCCCACACCATGAAGCCGAAGGCGAGGATGCCGATCAGCATCGGGACGTAGCGCCGATAGCGCTCCGAGCCCGGGATGCGCTCCATGCCGAGCCACAGATAGTAGTTCGAGCCGATGAAGAGCACGCCGATCAGGATCGCCTGGATGATCCAGAGCCAGGACATGAAGCCGCCCATCATCGTGATGCCCATGGTCTGGTTGAACGCGTAGATCTCGCGGCCGAGATAGTAGCCGGCGAACGGCAGCACGATGAACGCCGAAAGCGCCACGAAGTTGCCGATGTACCCCATCCAGTCGTACCGCGCGCGCTCCTCGTCGTTCTTCGCGCCGAGGAAGCGGAACGCCGCGTAGGCGGCGCAGATCGTGCCGCCGAACACGATGTTGGCGATGAGCCGGTGGATGTTGATCGGCATCCAGGTGAAGTTGTTGACCGCCGCCCACACTGAGCCTTTCAGCGCGCCCGAGTCGTCGACGCCGGCCGGCGAGATCATGAACGTGACCCACGAGTTGGCGACCAGCAGGATCAGGGTGCCGAACACGTTGGAGAGCACGCCCAGGCTCACGTGGATCCACTTGCGAGAGCCGCTGAGCCAGTCCCAGCCGTAGTACCAGATGTAGACCGTGAAGGTCTCCGCGAAGAACAGTGCGGCGTAGATGCCGTACGTCGGGAAGAAGATCGACGTCATGTACGTCCAGAATTTCGGGTAGTAGCCGATCAGCAGGAACAGGAGGAGCGCGCCCAGCAGCGCCGTCGTCGAGAAGGCCGCGAACGTGAGCTTGACGAGCTCGTGCGAGAGCCAGTCGTACTGCGCGTCCCGCGTACGCCAGCCGATGATCTCGATGATGACGGCGAAGATCGGCACACCGAGGATGAACGCGGCGAAGTTGAGATGGAGCTGCGCGATCGCCCACACGGCCAGGCGCGAGCCGATGAGCGGGAAAGCGCGGTAGGCCGGCTCTTTGGCCGCTTCCTGGGCCAGCGCCGGCAGCGCCGAGAAGAGCGTGAGGAGCGCCAACACTGCCAGAGCCGTCCAGGCCCTCCGGCGAATCGCGCGGCGCTTCTTTGCGTCGACTACCGAACCCGAAACTCGCAACGGTGGTGGTGGACCCTCGCGAGAGAGGAGCTTGTTCTCAGTTTCACTTGAGCGATCAGGGCCAACTTTTAGGCCAAAGGGCTTGAAGTGTCAAGCGAAAAGAGGCTGGATGTTTGACACTTCAGGTACCGGACGCTAGCATGGCGACTGGGGATACCCAATGAGGCCGCGGCTCAACCAGCGCATCCAGTTCTCGCTGGCCTACGTGCTGGTCGCGGCCATGGTCCTCCTTCTTCTTCAGTCGTGGCTCGCCGCCCCTCGCACGGTCGAGATCCCGATGTCGAAGTTCCTCGAGCTCGTGCGCGCCGACAAGATCGAAAAAGTCGCGCTGACTGAGCGAGAGATCCGGGGTATCGCCAAGCCCGATGCGCTCCCCAACCCGCCCAGCGGCCCTGGGGACCGCCTGCGCCAGTGGCTCGGCTCCGACGGCGAGCTCCGGATGTTCACCGTCACGCGCATCCCGGGAGTTATCCCGGGAATCGACGAGGCCCCGGTGGTCTCCGAGCTCGAAAAGCATCACGTCGAGTTCACCGGCCGTATCGAATCGACGTTCGTGCGCGACCTTTTCTTCGGCTGGATCATCCCGCTCGGGGTCATGGTCGCCATCTGGATGTTCCTGATGCGGCGCGTCGGCGGCGGGCCGACGCAGGCCCTCTCCTTCGGGCGCTCCAAACACAAGATCTTCGATCGCAAGGAGCTCAAGACGACGTTTGCCGACGTAGCCGGCGTCGACGAAGCCAAGGCGGAGCTGGTCGAGATCGTCGACTTTCTGAAGAATCCCAAGAAGTACCAGCGGCTCGGCGGCCGCATCCCCAAGGGCGTTCTGCTCGTCGGCCCTCCGGGCACGGGGAAAACGCTTCTGGCGCGGGCCGTCGCCGGCGAGGCGGACGTTCCGTTCTTCACACTCTCCGGCTCTGAGTTCGTCGAGATGTTCGTCGGCGTGGGGGCCGCGCGGGTCCGCGATCTCTTCGAGCAGGCCAAGGACAAGGCCCCGTGCATCATCTTCATCGACGAGCTGGACGCGATCGGCAAGTCGCGAGCGGGCAGCACCGGGTTCATCGGCGGCCACGACGAGCGCGAGCAGACCCTGAACCAGCTCCTGGCCGAGATGGACGGCTTCGACTCCTCCAAGGGAGTCATCCTCGTGGCCGCAACGAACCGTCCGGAGGTACTCGACCAGGCGCTCCTGCGGCCGGGCCGCTTCGACCGACAGGTGGTGGTGGACAAGCCGGATCTGCGGGGCCGCGAAGCGATCCTACGACTCCACGCCCGCGCCGTGGTCCTGGCCCCGGGCGTCGATCTCGGCGTGATCGCGGCGCGCACGCCCGGCTTTGCCGGCGCCGATCTGGCGAACATCGTCAACGAGGCGGCCTTGCTCGCGGCGCGCAAGGAAAAGGCCGCGGTCGAGATGGCCGACTTCGAGGAGGCGATCGATCGGGTCGTCGCGGGACTCGAAAAGAAGAGCCGAGTCCTTTCGGAGAAGGAGCGCGACATCGTGGCGCACCACGAGATGGGCCACGCCCTGGTCGCCACGTCCGTCGCGCACGCCGATCCCGTCCACAAGGTGACGATCATCCCCCGAGGCATCGCAGCGCTGGGCATGACGTACCAGCTTCCGACCGAGGAGCGCTTTTTGATGACGCGCAGCGAGCTCGACGACCGGATCGCGGTGCTGCTGGGCGGCCGCGTCGCCGAGGAGCTCGTGTACGGCGAGATCTCGACCGGCGCGCACAACGACCTCGAGCGCGCGAGTGAGATCGCGCGCCTCATGGTTACGAAATACGGGATGTCAGAGCGCCTCGGCCTGGCCACCTACGGCGAGCAGACCCCGCTGTTCCTCAAGGGCAGCGGCATGGGCGGCGAGCGCGACTACAGCGAGGAGACCGCCCGCGCGATCGACGAGGAGGTGCGGGCGATCCTCGAGCGCACCCACGACAGAGTCCGGGGAATTCTGACCACGAAGAAAGCGATCCTGGTCGCGGCGGCCCAGGAGCTGAAGCGGACCGAGACTCTGGATGGTGAACGGCTCCGGCGGGCGCTCGCCGGCGACAGTACGATGGAGGCCAGGCGATGATGCAGCTCCGGCGGACCAATTTCTTCGGGGCGCTGGTGCTCGTCCTGATCATCGGCATCGCCCTGGGCGCGTACTCGGCTTCCCGGGCCGAGCTTCGCCGGCCTTCGCTGATGGCGCAGTCGCCCGTGGCTCCGATCCCCGTCCTCCCGGTCCAGATGCCCCCGCAGGGCGGCACGTTCGCGTCGGTCGCGGAGGCCATCAAGCCCGCCGTCATCAACATCAACACCGTGTCTCGCGGCGGCGGGGCCGGACCGCAGGGCAGGACGCCGTTCGAGGAGTTCTTCGGCGAGGAGTTCTTCCGGCGCTTCTTCGGCGAGGTACCCGAGCGGATCCCGCAGCGCAGCCTCGGCTCGGGCGTCATCGTCGACCCGAGCGGGATCGCGCTCACGAACGCCCACGTCGTGGACAAGGCCAACGAGATCGAAGTGGTCACGCTCGACGGCGGTAAGCACCGCGCGAAGATCATCGGCGTGGACAAGAAGACCGATCTGGCCGTCCTCAAGCTCGACGACGGCAAGGCGTCCTTCAAGTACGCGAGGCTGGGCGATTCCGACCGCATCCAGGTCGGGGACTGGGTTCTGGCCGTCGGCTCGCCGTTCGGCCTCCAGGCGACCGTGACGGCTGGGATCATCAGCGCCAAGGCGCGGCAGCTCGATCTCGGACCGTTCGACGATTTCCTCCAGACGGACGCCGCGATCAACCCGGGCAACTCCGGCGGGCCGCTCGTCAACATGCAGGGCGAGGTCGTCGGCATCAACACGGCGATCGTCGCCGGCCACTCGGGCATCGGCTTCGCGATTCCCTCCAACATGGCGCGCAAGATCTACACCGAGCTCCGCGACAAGGGCCGCGTGACGCGCGGCTGGCTGGGCGTGCAGATCCAGCCCCTGACGCCCGAGCTCGCGCGCTCGTTCGGCTCCAAGGACGCGAAGGGCGTCCTGATCAACGAAGTCATGTCCGAGAGCCCCGCCGCGAAGGCGGGCCTGAAGCCCGGCGACATCCTGCTCGAGTTCGAAGGCCGCCCGATGGAAGGCCCGGGCGACCTGCAGCGCGCCGTCGGCTTCTTCTCCCCGGATCGCACCGCCAAGGTGAAGATCCTGCGCGACCAGACCGAGAAGACGGTCGAGGTCAAGGTCGGCCAGGCGCCGGACGAGCGTCAGGCTCAGCAGCAGCGTCCAGGCCAGGGCCGCTCGAAATCGATGCTCGGCCTCGAGGTGCGTCCGGTCACCCCGGAGATCGCTCGACAGCTCAACCTGCGCTCTACCGACGGGGTCATCGTCTACCGAGTCGAGGACGGTACCGCGGCTGCCGAGGCCGGAGTGCAGCGGGGCGATGTCGTCAAGCAGCTCAACAACCAGCCGGTCAAGACCATGGCCGACTTCGAGCGTCTGACCCGTGAGATGAAGGAAGGGGATAACCTCACTATCCTCCTCCAGCGGGGGGCTATGTCGCTGTACGTCGCGTTCCGCGTAGGTCGCGGGTAAACCCAGGCAATACCAGGTTTCCGGAAACCCTGCCGCACTAGTAGCCTGGTCTGTCCTTAGCGCGCATGACTAAAATCATCTGCTATACTCAATGTGAGATCAGCGATATGGCCGTCGATTTCAAGGACTACTACAAGACTCTCGGAGTCGACCGGAAGGCCGACGACAAGACGATCAAGTCCGCCTACCGGCGTCTTGCGCGCAAGCACCATCCTGACGTCGCCAAGGGCAAGGACTCCACCGACCGGTTCAAGGAGATCAACGAAGCCTACGAAGTCCTCTCCGATGCTGAGAAGCGGCGTCGCTACGACTCGCTCGGCCCGGACTGGCAGCGCTACACGCAGGCCCCGCCCGGCGGTCCGGGAGGAGGGGTCAGGGTCGAATACGGCGGCGACATCGGCGGCGCCGGTGATTTCTCCGACTTCTTCCGCACGATCTTCGGGGACATGTCCGGCCGCGGCGCTCCCCGAGGCTCGGGTGGGGGTGTCCGCATCGAGGATCTTTTCCAGGGCGGCGGTCAGAGCGCCCGCGGCGGCGACGTGCAGGCGGGCATCGAGATCTCGCTCGACGAAGCCTTTCACGGCGCGCGAAAGACCTTCTCGCTCGACATCGAGGAGCCGTGCCCGACCTGCCACGGCTCCGGCCACGTCAAGCGACAGCCGTGTCCGACGTGCGGCGGCGGCGGCTGGCAACAGGTCCGGCGGCAGGTGGACGTGAAAATCCCGGCGGGAGTGAAGAGCGACCAGCGCGTGCGCGTGGCCGGCGAAGGCGCCGGCGGCGCTGGAGCGCGCGGCGATCTCTACCTGAGCGTCACGGTCGCGCCCCATCCGTTCTTCGAGCGCAAGGGCGACGACATCCATCTGACGCTTCCGGTGACGGCGCCTGAGGCTGCGCTGGGCGCGAGCATCGAAGTGCCGACCTTGCGCGGCAAGGTCTCGATGAAGATCCCGCCCGCGACGTCGAGCGGGCGCACGTTCAGGCTGCCGGGTTACGGCATGCCGCGGATCAAAGCCGGCGGCGCCGGCGATCAGCTCGTCGCCGTGAGGATCGTGATGCCGAGCGACGTCACGCCGGCAGAACGCGAGCTGTACGAGAAGCTCAACGCGCTGCGCGCCGACAACCCGCGCGCGTACCTGGGCTGACGACTACTTCAGAAAAAAGAGGAAGAGCACAGCAATGAGACTGGATAAGTTCACGGTCAAGGCGCAGGAAGCTCTGCAAGCTGCGCAATCGAAGGCCGATCAGCACAGTCATCAAGCCATCGAGCCCGAGCATGTGCTGTCGGCGCTCCTCGAACAGCGCGAGGGAGTCGTGGGTCCGGTGCTCGCCAAGCTCGGGGCGCGTCCCGACGCAATCCAGCGCGAGCTCGAAGCGGCGATTGGCAAGCTGCCGGGTGTGCGAGGCGGTAGCGGCCAGTATCTCGGCGAGCGCATGCAGAAAACCCTCGAGCGCGCGCAGCGAGAGGCCGAGCGGCTCAAGGACGACTACGTCTCGACCGAGCACCTTCTGCTGGCGCTCGCACAGGACCGCGAGGGCGCCGCCGGCCGCATCTTGGCCGAAGCCGGCGTCAACGCCGAGGGCATCTACAAGGCGCTCGTGGAGATTCGCGGCAACCAGCGCGTGACGGATCCGAACCCGGAAGAGAAGTACCAGGCGCTCCAGCGCTATTCGCGCGACCTCACCGACCTGGCCCGCCGCGGCAAGCTCGACCCGGTCATCGGCCGCGACGAGGAGATCCGCCGGGTCATCCAGGTGCTCTCGCGCCGCACCAAGAACAACCCCGTTCTCATCGGCGAGCCCGGCGTCGGCAAGACCGCGATCGTCGAAGGCCTGGCGCAGCGGATCGTCGCCGGCGACGTGCCGGAGGGGCTCAAGGGCAAGACCCTCGTGGCCCTCGATATCGGCTCGCTGGTGGCCGGCTCGAAGTACCGCGGTGAGTTCGAGGACCGCTTGAAGGCCGTCCTGAAGGAGATCACGGAGTCCGACGGCCGGATCATCTGCTTCATCGACGAGCTCCACACGCTCGTGGGCGCCGGCGCCGCCGAGGGCGCGGTGGACGCCGCGAACATGCTCAAGCCCGCGCTCGCGCGCGGCGAGCTGCGCTGCGTGGGCGCCACGACGCTCGACGAGTATCGCAAGCACATCGAGAAGGACGCGGCCCTCGAGCGGCGCTTCCAGCCGGTCATGGTCCGCGAGCCTTCGGTCGAGGACACGATCGCGATCCTGCGCGGGCTCAAGGACAAGTACGAAGTTCACCACAAGGTGAAGATCAAGGACGGCGCGCTGGTGGCGGCGGCCGTGCTGTCGCACCGCTACATCGGCGACCGGTTCCTTCCGGACAAGGCCATCGACCTCGTCGACGAGGCCGCGGCGCGCATCCGGATGCAGATCGACTCGATGCCGCAGGAGATCGACGAGATCGAGCGGCGGGTGATGCAGCTGCAGATCGAGCGCGTGTCGGTGGCGCGCGAAGAGGACGCGGTCTCCCGCGAGCGGCTGGCCAAGATCGACGCCGAGCTGGCGGAGCTTCGCGAAAAGGGCGACGGCCTCAAGGCGCGGTGGCAGGCCGAGAAGGCCGGCATCACGCAGATCGGCAAGATCAAGGAAGAGATCGAGACCACCCGCCACGCGATGGCGGACGCTGAGCGTCGCGGCGATCTGAACAAGGCGGCCGAGCTGCGCTACGGCACCCTGATGACGCTCGAGAAGCAGCTGAAGGACATGGACGCCAAGCTGGCCGAGCAGCATACGCAGGGCCGCATGCTGCGCGAAGAGGTCGACGAGGAGGACATCGCCGTCACGGTCGCCAAGTGGACGGGCATTCCGGTCACGCGACTGCTCGAGGGCGAGATCCAGAAGCTCGTCAACATGGAAGAGCGGCTGGGCCTGCGCGTCATCGGTCAGGACGACGCGATTCGCGCCGTGGCCAACGCGGTCCGGCGCGCGCGGTCGGGTCTGGCCGACCCCAACCGGCCGATCGGCTCGTTCCTGTTCCTCGGCCCCACCGGCGTGGGCAAGACCGAGCTGGCCCGGGCGCTCGCCGAGTTCCTGTTCGACGACGAGCGCGCCATGATCCGGATCGACATGTCCGAGTACATGGAGAAGCACACGGTGGCGCGACTCATCGGCGCCCCGCCCGGCTACGTCGGCTACGACGAGGGCGGTCAGCTCACCGAGGCCGTGCGGCGCCGCCCGTATTCGGTGATCCTGTTCGACGAGATCGAGAAGGCGCATTCCGACGTCTTCAACGTCCTGCTGCAGCTGCTCGACGACGGGCGGCTGACGGACGGTCACGGCCGCACGGTGGACTTCCGCAACACGGTCGTGATCATGACGTCGAACCTCGGGAGCCACATCTTCCGTGAGTACGAGAAGCCCGAGAAGGTGCGTCCGCTCCTGATGCAGGAGCTCCGCAACACGCTGCGGCCCGAGTTCTTGAACCGGATCGACGAGATCGTGATCTTCTCGCCGCTCGGGCGTGACCAGATCGCGAAGATCGTGGACATCCAGCTCGGCCATCTCCGGAACCGGCTCGCGGCACGGCGGATCGAGCTCGAGGTCACCGACGCGGCCAGGAGCGTGCTGGGACGCGAAGGCTACGACCCGACCTTCGGGGCGCGGCCGCTCAAGCGCACGATCCAGCGGCTGGTGCAGGACCCGCTGTCGCTCAAGCTGCTCCAGCGGGAGGTGAACGACGGCGACACGATCACGGTGGACGCTGAGGGCGACAAGATCGTCTTCCAGCCAAAGGCCGCGGTCGCCGCGTGACGATTGGCCTGGGCGTCCGGCTCGCGCCGGGCGCCCAGGCTCGGCTCGTGTTTCTCGATTCGATCTGAATCCCGCTGCCGGCGGCCTGTATCCTAATCGCCGTGAGCTCGACCCGCCTGCACCCGGCGTGGATCGTGCTGGGTGCCGTGACGATCTGCATGCTCGCGGCCTCCGGCGTTCGATCAGCTTTCGGCGTTTACATCAAGCCCATGGAGACAGAGTTCGGCTGGGGCCGGGGCGCGCTCTCCGGCGCGGCGGCCGTCTCCCTGCTGCTCCTGGGCGCAGTCGGTCCCGTGGTCGGGCGTCTCGCCGACCGCTGGGGGCCGCGGCGCATCGTGATCGTGGCGCTCTTCCTGCTCGGCGTCGGCTCGATCGGCGCCGCGTACGTGCAAAGTCTCTGGCACGTGTACCTCACGGTCGGATTGCTGATGGCGCTCGGGGCCGGCGGCGCCTCGATGACGACCGGGTCGACCGTGGCTGCGCGCTGGTTCGAGACACGACGCGGCATGGCGATCGGCATCTCCGCCGGCGGAATGTCGGCGGGGCAGCTCGTCGTGATCCCTCTCGCGGCGGCGCTCACGCTCTGGTTCGGCTGGCGCACGAGCTATTTCTGGCTCGGTATCGCGCTGCTCGCCGTCGTGCTCCCGATCGCGCTGTTCTTCGTTCGCGACGATCCGGCCGAGCGCGGTTTGCGACCCTACGGGGCGACGGGAACCGCCGCCGCGGCGGCGCAGGCAGCCGCGGTCGAGAAGGCGCTGCGCGTGCGCTTCCAGGACGCGATGCACGTGCCGCAGTTCTGGCTCTTGATGGCGACGTTTTTCGTGTGCGGCTACACGTCGAACGGCATGGTGCTCACGCACTTCATGCCGCACGCCCTCGAGCACAACTTCACCGAATTTCAGGCGTCGACCGCGCTCGGCGTGATGGGCGCGATGAACGTGGTGGGCACGATCTCGTCGGGCTGGATCTGCGACCGGCTCGGCCGACGCGGACCGCTGGCCTTCTATTACTTCTTCCGGGGCGTGTCGCTCCTGTTCTTGCTCTACGTCTGGAACGCGCCGTCGCTACACCTCTGGGCCGCGATCTTCGGGCTGAACTACATCTCGACGGTGCCGCCGACGACGACCTTGACCGCGAACATCTTCGGACGCTATTCCGTCGGCGAGCTCTCGGGGTGGATCTTCTTCTCGCACCAGGTCGGCTCCGCGCTCGGCGCGGCGCTGGCGGGCTGGATCTACGAGTGGACCGGCGGCTACGAGATTGCGTTCGTGTCCGCAGCGATCATGGGCTTCATCGCCGCGGGTCTGGCCCTGGCTATTCGCGAAGAGCCCGTGATCTCACGCCCGACCGCGAGCCCCGCCCCCGCAACGACCTGATCTGCCGTCAGTACTGGGCAAGGTCGCCTGCCTGCGAGGCGGCCGAGAACGGTGCAGCTGCGAGGCGGCGCCCGAAGGCCGGGCGCGAGGCGTACTGCCTGTACGGTGAGCGCCCGGCCGAGGGCGCCAACGAAGCAGATGCGCCGTTATCGGCCGCCTAGCGGCCGATTGAGTGAGCTCCTCGGCGCGGATCGGCGCCGCCCCAGCGCGTGCCCTCCGGGCCGATCTTGACGCCGCAGACGGCGCCCGCCCGCCACTCCCACTCCGGCCACTCGCCGACGGTATGACCCATGGCGGCCAGCGCGTCGAGGGTCTCGCGCGGGATCCGCCGCTCCGCCTCGAGCTTGCCCGGCGAGACGGCGTGCGGCCAGAACGAATCGGGATGGCTTCGGCTCGCAACGCGCGGCGCCTCGATGGCGGCCTGCATGTCCATGCCGAACACCGTGGTGTTGAGGAACACCTGCAGCATCGCCTGCTGCTGGACGTCGCCGCCGGGCGTGCCGAACGGCATCAGCAGCCGGCCGTCGGTGAACGCCATCGCCGGCGCGGGCGTGAGACGCGGGCGCTTGCCCGGCGCCACCACGCTCGGGTGCTCGGGGTCGAGCCAGCCCTGCGAGCCGCGTGGCGAGACGACGCATCCGACACCCGCGACCACCGGGGAGTCGACATTCGGATCGCTCGGTGTGGCGGAGAAGCCGTTGCCGGCCTCGTCGATGACGGCGACGTAGCTCGTGTCGAGCGCGTCGGTCTCCTGCCCGGGAAGCGGATGCGAGCCTCCCGCGAGCGGCAGCGCGGCCTCGGCGCGTCTCACGCCGGCGAGCCGATCGGGATCGCCCGCGGGGGGCATCTGCGGCCACGCGCGCTCCTTGACGAGCTCGCGGCGAAGGGCCGCGTACGCCTTCGACAGGAGCGCGTCGGCGGGCACCTTCACGAAGTGCGGATCGCCGTAGTACGCGTCGCGGTCGGCGAACGCGAGCTTGATCGTCTCCACGATCCGGTGCAGGTACGCCGCCGTGTTGTGGCCGAGCGCCTTCAGGTCGACGCCGTCCAGCATGTTCAGCATCTGCAAGAACGACGGCCCCTGGCACCAGAAGCCGCATGCCGCGACCTCGTAGCGGCCGAACGCGGTCCGGAGCGCCGGCTCGACCTCGACGCTGAACTCGGCCAGGTCGGCGGCCGCGAGCGGCCCGCCCTCGGCACGGTGGAACTCGGCGATGCGTTTGGCGGTTTCGCCGCGATAGAACTCGTCGCGCGCCGCCCGGATCCCCGCCTCGCGACTGCCGCCGGCCTTGGCCTCTGCGCGCGCCATGCGGCGCAGCGTCTCGCCCAGCTCGCGCTGCACGAGTACCTCGCCGATCCGAAGGGCGCGGTTATCCCGCAGGTAGAGCGACGACGACGTGGGCCAGCGCCGATACTTGTCGACGTTCGCCCCCATCTGGTACGCCGTGAACTGCGAGATCGCGAACCCCCGCTCCGCGTGCTCGGTCGCCGCCAGCGCGACATCGGCGAACGACATGGTTCCCCAGCGCGCGAGCGCCGTGCACCAGGCGTCCGGCGCCGCCGGAACGACGGTACGCGGCAAACCCGGCGGGATCTGGTTGCCGTGTCGCTCGCGGAAGTACGCGGCGCTCGTCGCGCGCGGATACGGACCCACGCCGGAGACCTGCCAGGTCTCGCCGGTGCGCGCGATGTGCACCAGGATCGGCGCGACTCCGGCGACGCTGACCATGTCGCAGTGGACGACGCCGAGCGTCATCCCGGCGGCGACACCGGCGTCGATCGCGTTGCCGCCGGCGGCGAGCACGCGCGCGCCGGCCTCCGAGGCGAGATAGTGGCCGGCGGCCACTGCCCACCTGGTGCCGATCACCTGGGCCGTCGAGGTCGGATTGTGAGCGGGCGCTTTGGTCTGGGAGCTCGCGGAGTCAAGGCTCATAGTGGGGCCAATCATACTCGCCGGGGGAACGGCAGCCAAGAGGGCCCGCGTGCTACGCTTGGGAACGATGAATCCGCCCCTGATCGCTGTCTCGACGTCAGTTACCGTCAACAAATATCCGGAACGCGCGTACGTCAACGCCGCGTATCTGAATGCCGTCCAGCAAGCCGGCGGCGTGCCGGTCCCGCTGCCGCCTCAGCTCGAGCCGGGCGCGCGCGCCGAGATCCTCAAGCACGTGAGCGGCGTGCTGCTCACCGGCGGCGGCGACGTCGATCCGGCGCGGTTCGGCGAGGCCGCGCATCCGACCACGTGTGAAGTCTCGGGCGCTCGCGACGCACTGGAGATCGATCTGACGCAGTGGGCGCTCGCCCGCCGTGCTCCACTGCTCGCGGTCTGCCGCGGACTGCAAGTTCTGAACGTCGCGCTCGGCGGCAGCCTGTACCAGGACATTCCGAGCGAGCCGGGCTCGCCGCTCGATCACAGCCAGACCGGTCTTCAGGGCAAGGCGCGCAACGTCACGGCGCACCAGGTGAAGGTGCGCGAGGGATCACGGCTCGCCGCGATCCTGGGGGCGCTCGAGCTCGACGTGAACAGCTTCCACCACCAGGCGATCAAGCAGCTCGGCCGCGGGCTCGCCGAGGTGGCGTGGGCACCGGACTCGATCATCGAGGGCGTGGAGCTGACCGACCCCGCGCAGTTCGTGGTCGGCGTTCAGTGGCACCCGGAAGAGCTGGTCGCTCAGGATCGCGCGGCCTTCAACTTGTTCGCCGCCCTCGTCGACCGCGCGCGAGAAGTCAGCTAGTCGGCAGGCCGATCAGCGGTCTGCCCTAGCGGACCAGCAGCCAGCGTGACGGCGCGTCGCGCACGGCCGTCTCCAGCACGCGCCCTTCCCGCACGAGCTTCTTCAGGTGCGACTCGACGGACTGCGCCGCCACCGGATGCAGCGCGGGCACCACGTCGGCGTAGATCTTCGCGACCATCTCCGGAATCGTCGCCAGCCCGTCGCCCAGTGCTCCGAGGATCTGCCGCTCCCGCATCAGGCGATGCTCGATGTACTCCGCGATCCGGCCAGGACCATCCTCGATGACCGGCCCGTGCGCCGGGTAGATCCGGCGTACGTCCATCCCCTGCAGGCGCTTGAGCGAATTCATGTAGTCGAGCAGGTCGCCGTCGCCGGCCGGGATGACCGTCGTCGAGCCGGCGAGCACGACGTCGCCGGTGAACAGCGCCTTTTCCTCAACGAAGTAGTAGCAGAGGTGGTCCGAGGCATGACCCGGCGTGTGCACCGCGATCAAGGTGGCGCCGTCGGTTTCGATCTTCTGCCCGTCGCGGAGATCGTGAATCGACTCGGGCAGCCCGGTATCGCGAAAGATCATCTTCGAGACGTGGATGCCCCGAAAGCGCGCGCGGAGCTGCGAGACGCCGCCGAGATGGTCGGCATGGCGATGTGTGAGGATCACCCGCGAGGGCTGCGCCCAGCCGCGCTCGCCGAGATAGCGCGAGAGCAGCGGCGGGTACTCGGCGACGCCGGCGCCCGTATCGATGAGGACCGGATCGCGGCGGCCGACGAGGTAGGTATTGGTGCCCGGCCCGGTCATCATGCCCGGGTTCAGCCCGAGCACACGGCCGACCAGGTCGCTCGGTGTCGCGGTCGTCGGAAACGCGCGGTCGATCCAGCTCACGCCACGCAGTCTCTCATACGCCGAGGTATCGGTGCTGAATGTCCGCGCGGAGCCGGAGCTCGGCGGAGGTGCCGCGCCAGACGATGCGCCCCTTTTCGAGGATGTAGTGCGCGTCCGCGATACGCGTGAGCGTCGTCACGTCCTTGTCGATCAGTAAGATCGATTGGCCTGTCGCCTTGAGTCGCTCGACGCAGCGCCAGATCTCGGCGCGCACGAGCGGCGCCAGTCCTTCGGTCGCCTCGTCCAGGATGACCAGCCGCGGATTCGTCATCAGCGCGCGGCCGATCGCGAGCATCTGCTGCTCGCCGCCGGAGAGCGCGCCGCCGAGGCTTCGCGCGCGCGCCGCGAGCTGAGGAAACAGCTCGAAGACCGCGTCCACCCGCCAGGGCGTCGCGCTCTCGCTGCGATCGGCCGCGGTCGCCACGAGATTCTCGCGGACAGTCAGGTTCGGGAACACCTGGCGCCCCTCGGGGACGAGTCCAACGCCGGCCTGAGCCACCCGATACGGCGGCAATCCGTGAATCGGCCGCCCGTCGAAGCTGATCGCGCCACCTCTGGGCGGGGTGATGCCCATGATCGAGCGGACCGTCGTCGTCTTGCCCATGCCGTTGCGGCCGAGCAAGGTGACGACCTGTCCCGCGCGGACCTCGAGGCTGACGCCGAACAGGACCTGACTCACGCCGTACGACGTCTCGATGGAATCGACAACGAGCATCAGACCTGGTCCTCGCCCAGATAGGCTCGGCGCACCTCGTCGTTGCCGCGAATTTCAGGCGGCGTCCCGGTCGCGATGATCCGGCCGTAGACCATGACCGAGATCCGATCGGCCAGAGTGAACACGGCGTCCATGTCGTGCTCGACGAGCACGATCGTGATCCGGCGCTTGAGCGTCGAGAGAAACCGGACCATGCGCTGCGACTCCTCGAGCCCCATGCCGGCCACGGGTTCGTCGAGCAAGAGCAGGCTCGGCTCGGTCGCCAGCGCCATCGCGATCTCGAGCTGGCGCTGCTCGCCATGGGCGAGGTTGGCCGCGCGCACCTCCGCGCGCGCCTCGAGCCCCACCGACTGGAGGGCCGCGCGCGCCGGATCGCGCAAGGTCGCGTCGGCGCGCGCGGGGCGCCAGAACCGGAAGCTGCTGCCGCGGTGCGCCTGGACCGCGAGCGCGACGTTGTCGAGCGCGGAGAAGTCGCGGAAGACGCTGGTGACCTGAAACGAGCGCGCCAGACCGTGACGCGCGCGGTGCGGCGCGTCGAGCCGCGTGACGTCGTGGTCGCCGAAGCGGATCGCTCCAGCGTCGGGCCACAAGTCTCCGGCGAGCTGACCGATCAACGTGGTCTTGCCGGCGCCGTTGGGGCCGATGATCGCGTGGGTCTCGCCGAGCACGACGTCGAGGTCGATCCGGTCGCTCGCCAGGAGACCGCCGAAGCGCTTGGTGAGGCCGCGGATCGACAGCAGCGTCTCAGCCATCGCGCGTCTCGCCGACCAGGAGCCCGAAGAGCCCGCGCTTGGCGAACAGCACGACCAGCACCAGGATCGGTCCGAGAATGATCTGCCAGTGCGCGGTGAGCGCGGAGAGCACGTCCTCGAGCAGGAGCAGCGCGACGGCGCCGATCACCGGCCCGAACAGCGTGCCCATGCCGCCGAGGATCACCATGAACATGATCTCGCCCGACCGGGTCCAGTGCATGAAGTCGGGCGTGAGGTACTCGGTCTGGTTGGCGAGCAGCGCGCCGGCCAGTCCGCCGCCGCCCCCGGCGATCACGAAGGCCGTGAGCTTGTAGGGCAGCGGCGAAAAGCCAATCGCTCGCGCACGCGCCTCGTTCGACTTCGCCGCGCGCACCGCCATCCCGAAGCGGGATTCGACCAGGCGGCTGCCGAGCGCCAGGAACAGCACGAGGATCGCCAGCACGACGTAATAGAAAACCGCCGGGTCGCGCAGATCGACGATCCCCCCGAACCGGCTGCGGGCGGCGAGCCGCATGCCGTTGTCGCCGCCGTAGGTCTCGAGGCTGATGCCCAGGTAGTAGAGCATCTGGGCGAACGCGAGCGTGATCATGATGAACGAGACGCCGCTGGTGCGAAGCGAGATCGCGCCGATCACCAGTGCGATCAGGGCCGACGCCGCGATCGCGAGCCCCCACTGCAGCCACCCGTTCTGGAGGCCGTGGTACGCGGGGATCCCGACCGCGTACGCGCCGATGCCCAGATAGGCCGCGTGCCCGAAGCTCACCATGCCGCCGTAGCCGAGGATCAGGTCGAGGCTCACGGCGGCGATCGCGAAGATCATCATCCGACGGAACAGGTCGAGGTAGAACGGCTGATTGGTGAGCGCCGCGATCGGCGGGACGAGCGCCAGCGCGACGCCGCCGGCGGCGAGCACGAGCGTGCGGCGCGAGGGCGCCATCAGGAGCGGCTCCGCGCCGGAAACAAGCCTTCGGGGCGGAAGAACAGCACCGCCGCCATCAAGAGGTAGATCGACATCGACGCCAGCGCCGGCCCCGCCTTGTCGGCGGCGGGCGGCGAGATCATCGTGGCCAGCACCGGCTTGAGGAACGCGCGGCCAAGCGTGTCCGCCATCCCGACCACGAGCGCGCCCACGATCGCGCCGCGTATCGAGCCGATCCCGCCGATGACGATCACGACGAAGACCTGGATGAGGATCGACTCGCCCATGCCGGGCTGCACCGAATAGAGCGGGCCGGCCATCGCGCCCGCGAGCCCCGCCAGCGCCGCGCCGAGGCCGAAGACCAGTGTGTAGAGAAGCCGGATGTCTACGCCGAGCGCCGCGATCATCGTGCGGTTGCTCGCGCCCGCGCGGATGCGCATGCCCAGCCGCGTGTGCGTCACCAGCGCCCAGAGCAGCACGGCCACGGCGCCGCCGACCAGGATGATGACGGCGCGGTACGTCGGGTACGGCAGGCCGGGCAGCACGCGGAAGTGGCCGCTGAGGAACGGGGGAACGCTGGTGAAGATCGCCGCGCGCCCCCAGACGATCGCGATCAGCTCGTTGAAGAACAGGATGAGCCCGAAGGTCGCCAGGACCTGATCGAGGTGATCCCGCTCGTACAAGGTCCTGAGCGCGACCACCTCGACGACGACGCCGACCAGGAGCGTGGCCGGCAGCGCCAGCGCCACGCCCAGCACGAACGATCCGGTGCGCTCGGCGAAGGCGGTCGCCAGATAGGCGCCGACCATGTAGAGCGAGCCGTGCGCGAGGTTGACCAGGTTCATGATGCCGAAGATCAGCGTGAGCCCGGCGGCCATGAGAAAAAGCATCACGCCGTATTGCAGGCCGTTGAGCGTCTGCTCGAGCACGAGGGCGAGCATCAGCGGCATCGGCGTCCCCGTGGAAAGAAAAGGGGCGCGGCCTGGCCGCGCCCCTGCTTCGACGCCACGCGTGGCGTCCCTACCACTTCATCGAGCACTCGCCGGCGTACGAATCCTTGTGCGCCTCGAAGACCGTCCGCTGGATCTGCATCACGAGCTCGCCCGCCGGATCCTGCACGGCCTTCAAGAGGTAGAAGTTCTCGATCGGGAAGTGGTTCACGTTGTACTTGTAGGGGCCGCGGGTCGACTTGTAGTCGGCCTTGCGCATCGCCGCGATCATCCCCTGCTTGTTCGACAGATCGCCCTTCACCGCGCGGATGGCGGAATCGATCAGCATGATGCCGTCGTAGCTCTGCGCGCCGTAGAACGACGGCAGCTTGCCGAACTTCTTGCGATAGTCCCCGACGTACTTCTGGTTCGCGTCGTTCTTGAGATCGGGGCTCCAGTAGCGCGTCTCGAACTGGCCGAGCGCTGCTTCCTTCACGGCCGGCAGCGAGATCTCGTCGACGGTGTAGACGGAGTAGAGCGGGATCTGGCCGCGCAGACCGGCCTGCGCGTACTGCTTGAGGAACTGGATGCCCATGCCGCCGGGATAGAACACGAACACCGCCTTCGGGTTGGCGGCGCGGAGCTGGCTGATCTCGGCCTGATAGTCCTGCTGGCCGAGCTGCGTGTAGACCTCGCCGACGATCTTGTTCTTGAAGTAGCGCTTGAACCCCTGGACCATGTCCTTGCCGGCGGCGTAGTTCGGGGCCATCGCGTAGACGTCGGTGATGTTCTGGTCCTGCATGTACTTGCCCATCGCCTCGGGCGTCTGATCGTTTTGCCACGACGTCGTGAAGAAGAGCTCGTGGCACATCTTGCCGGCGAGCTCGTGCGGGCCGGCGTTGGTGCCGATCATGAACGTGCCGGCGCCGGTCACGGTCGGCGCGACCGCCAGCATCACGTTCGACCAGATCACGCCGGAGACGAAGTTGACCTTGTGCTTCTTGAGCATCTCGTCGGCGAGCTGCTTGCCGACGTCGGGCTTGACCTGGTCGTCGCCGTAGATCACCTCGACGTCGAGGCCGCCGACCTTGCGGCCGAGATGGTCCAGCGCCAGCTCGACCGAGTTCTTCATGTGCTCGCCGATGGCTCCCTGCGGCCCGGACAGGGTGGTGATGAAGCCGATCTTGACGGTCTGGGCTGAAGCCGGTGCGGCGACGAAGAGCGCGGCGAGAAGCCCCGAGAGAGCGGCTCGTGTCATCGTTGTACGCACGATAAGTGTCCTCCTGCCGAACGAGTTGCGCGATTCTAGCAAAGGCCTGGACGGACTAGAAAATCTTGCGCCCGCGCTCCTCGGGCGGCACCTCGAGCCCGAGGCCGCGGATCTGCGCGTCGATGTCTTCCTTGTACATCCGGCGGAGCTCGGCATTGCCCCAGCGCCGGATCCCGTACGCGACGGCGAGGTCGCTGAAGCGCGATTCGGACTTGCCGAACGTGTCGAGCGCCCGCGGGTACCACTTGTTCACGGCCGCCTGCACCTCGTCGCGGCCGGCGCCGCACAGGCGCGCGTATTCGGCGCTCTTCACGACGTCCGCGACGCGCCGGGCGCCGAACGAGGCGTGGAACTTCTCCTCGTGGACCATCGTGGTCATCTCGCGCGCCCACGGGGCGAAGCTCGAGTTCTCCATCGCGCGCAGGTGATACCAGGCCACCAGGTCCATCGTGAAGCAGAACGTGATCGTGTCGATCCAGCTCTCGAACGGCACGTTGAAGGCGTCGATCGGATGCTCACCCATCTTCCGGCGCATCAGCGCGTCGGCTTCGGCCTGTCCCTCCGCGCCGAACGAGCGCAGCAGGCGGCAGTCGATGAACCCCTGATGCGCCTCGTCGGCGGCCACCTGCGCCTGGATGTACCGGTCCTCCGCCGTCGGCCCCTTGTTGATCCAGGGATGGTGCTGCTCGACCGACGCGAACTCGGTGGAGGCTAGCGCCGAGAGCAGCTTCAGGATGACCTGTCGGTACTCCTCAGGCATCTGCTCGACGGTCTCGATCTTGCGCATTCCGAGAAGCACGCCCCACTCGACTCCGCGCGAGACCGACATCAGCGTGTCCTCCTGGGTGAAAAAGGCGTCAGGCGTACCGCGGCCCGAGTATACATGCGCCGCGCTGCGTGACCGGGACGGTCAGCCGCGTAGTCGCGCCAGCACTTCCTCCGGAATCGGCCGGGCGTGGAGCTGCTCGCCCGGGGCACTCGGCCGGCCCACCCACGCGCGCACCTCGAAACCCTGCGAGCACACACGCGAGCCGACCGAGATCTCGTGCTCCATCCGGAAGGTTTTGGTCTTCACCCAGGCCACCTTCGAGCGAATCGTCAGCACGTCTCCGTACCGCGCCGGGCTCAGGAACTTCGAGCCGGATTCGACGATCGGCACGCCGACGATGTCGTACTTGGGAAACGCCTCCGGCCACGGCATCCCGAGCGACGCGAACAACTCCTCACAGCCGAGGTCGTACCACTCGAAGAACCGCGGATAGAACACGATGCCGGCTGGGTCGACGTCGCTCCAGCGGATCTGGACCTGGGTCGCGTGCTCGACCATGGCTCAGAGAATACGCGATCGGGGTTGCACGCTCGCACTCGTTGCTTTCACCACGCTCCTGATAGAGCTGACGCGCATGACCGGAGCGGTTGACGCGCAAGACGCGATGATTGGCGCGCGAAACATCAAAATGAGGAGCTTTGTGCGTTGCAGCGAGACGTATGCTTTTTGAGGACGTCGCCTCGACGATCCCGCCGCAACTAATGGACAAGGCCCTCGTTCGGGAGCTGGTGCGCCGAAGGATCACCAACCGCCGGCTACCGCTTGGCCGTGCCGTCGGTGTCCGCGAGATGCCGGGCGACGGCCAATGGTGCGACGCATGTGACGTCCCGATCACGCGTGGCCAAACGCTCGTGTTGGCGATCGTATCGCTCGAATGGAAGTCCGTCCGCTTCCATCTCGACTGCTACAGAGCGTGGGACGCCGAACGGCAGACACTGTTCAGCGACAACGGCGGCGCCGGCAGCGGTCGATGACGGTCGGTTTTAGCTAGTCAGACCGGGCAGAACCTGTCACGTGGCCAGCGTGCGCTACTGGATCACGTGATCCGCTTGCAGCAACAGCGATGGGGGGATCGTAAGACCGAGCGCTTTGGCGGTTTTGAGATGCACTACCAGCTCAAACTGCGTGGGCTGCTGCATCGGGATGTCGGCGGGCTTGGCGCCCTTGAAAATCTTGTCGACGAAGGCCGCCGCCCGACGATAGACGTCGGCGTAGTTCACCCCGTAGGTCACTAGGCCCCCAAAGAACTCGGAAGATGCGTAGACGGCCGGCAGCCGATGCTTCCCAGCGAGCTCGACGATGAGCTGACGATTCGCCTGGGTGAGGGTGTCGAGCGCGACGACGAGCCCATCGGCACGCTGCTTGACTGCTCTCTCGAAGGCGGGCCCCAGATCTCCAGTCTTCCGAACGTCAAAGAGCTGGGCTTCGATGCCAAGGGATCGCGCCGCGCGCTCAACCTCTTTCCACGCGGGCGGCACGGCCGGGCTACTCATGTTGCACAGGGCCGCGATCCGAACGGCTTTCGGTACTCGATGACGAAGTGCTTCCCCTCCACGTAACCGAGCTCCTGCATGCCCCGGAGAAAGCCATTAAGGCTTGCCGCATGAGAGTCTTCGACGTCCGCTCGAGCATGCCGATTCGGTAAACCTTCTCCGAAGGCTGTGCGTCGACGGCGAGCGGCGCAAGCAATAGGTTGAGGGTGATAACGACCGCGAGCCCGATCAGCCGCATGAGCACCTCGGTGGAGGGTGGTTGGCGGGAGTCTAGCCGACGGCTGATTCGCAGGACCTGGCCGCGGAGGTCGATTGCAGCATTCGACCGCTTTGGTGGAGCATCGGTTACTGATGTCATGAGAACGGTCTCCCGCGGTTGATAGGGTTCGGCTGCGGGACCGTAACCCGACTTCCCAACAGGAGGCCGATCTCATGACACTCGTCGGATGTGATCTGCACTCGCGAAAACAGCA